>Ga0209630_10000411_pt1 | contig 49124 bp, 55 predicted proteins | sample COG_01_FD_184745 | JGI IMG/M metagenome (GOLD analysis project Ga0209630, IMG submission 184745) | Pelagic Microbial community sample from North Sea - COGITO 998_met_01 (SPAdes) (version 2) | ecosystem: Environmental > Aquatic > Marine > Neritic zone/Coastal water | place: Helgoland, sampling...
ATACTCTTTAGTTTTAATTTCGGACAGGTCCGCATCCCACATTTTCACGACCCCAGCCGCTGTTACAACCCTGTTGTCTTGGATCACGGCTATAGAGGTTACATTTCCGCCATGCTGTAATGTAGCAATTTTATTAGCCATTGTCCACACCTCCACATTTGACCCAGCCCCTGATAAAATAAGACCGTCTGAGCGTATAGCAATGCATGTTACACGATCACTATGACCGATGACACTGGGTTCATCAGACTCCGGATCCCACACGTACACAGATTCATATGATCCCGCTAAAACATTACCGTTCGGGTGTACAGCTACACAGGTTACGGGGTCGGTGTGCTCTAAGGTTCTAGATTCTTGTGTTTCAGGGTTCCATAGTATCACCTGGGTACCCGCTGCTATTACAAGGCTACCGTAGTGGTTCACGCGTATTGCTTTCACACTGTCACTAAGAGTAAAAGTGTCGGTACATATGAAAGACATTTATATATTTTTGTAAGATAGTTTATACTCGAAAACAACATGTATTTATTTGGAGTATTTGTGCAATAATGTTGATCATACTTCAGGAACAGGATATTATGTTCGCCAAGATCGCACAGGGAGCTCGTGTAGATGGAGCTACTCTTCCTTCTGGATTGAAAGTTCCTGTGACCCCTGGATATAAGTGGATTATTTCTGGAGAAGCTGTACGGTGTATAGAAGAAGCCAACGATCAAACAAATGTACAAGCCGAATTTCCCGAGTAATTTCCCGAGTGCAGGTGTGTGGGAGATTACATACTTTGATGAATACGCAGAAGGTCATCCGCTATGTACACACAGGGTCCTTGTCACAGAATACACCGGGCAGTTCAGACTGATGAGACAAAAGACCAAGGACGCGTGGGACCACATGATGGGGGACAAGTGTTTAATGCTTTCAAAGTGGAAAGAGGGCAGTGCGCCCTTCTATTCTGGTCAGTGGAGAATGTATACTAGGATGTCTATTATTCATCTGGTTAGTGCACGGTGTACTGAAGACACGTAGTATTCATAAAAAATGTATCGCCTCGTCAATTTACGTTTCAGCCGGTTTCCTAACACACTTTTTCGCCGTGGGGATTTGGTAGCTGTTCAGGATATACACAAAGGTGAATGTATACGAATTCCAAAACCAGAAAAGTATATTCGATCGAAAGATGAGAGGAGAAAATTAAATAGACTAGCCACCATGACGCATAGACTTGTTATAGAGAAATAAGTATTTATAACTGTAGAGTTTCCATAATGTCTGTTTTTAAGACCACACCCGACTTGGAGAAACGAGTGTCTATACTGGAGAAACAGGTGAAAGAGATTTTACAGAGTATTGGTAAATCACCGCCCCCACCAAAAGAAACAAAAGAAGAAGACGATTTTTGTTCTATTTGTTGACCCCCCTACACACGTCCATTGTACCCGGTAGTAGATCATATAAAACGAGAATACCAGCGTACCGGATGTCAAAGAAGAGGAGTATGGCAATGATGGTCCACAGCCCCCCATGAAAAGGTCGAAAATCGTGCCACCATGCATTTCCGCCAAAGAACCCTGTCTTTTTATTATTATAGTGGTTCATTAAAAATCCAAAAGCCATTAATGTTGCGAGGATACCAAATATCGAAACAGGTCCTACTTTAGGATTAAAGCCCAACAAAAAAATAGTGGCAGCTGCAATCCGGGCTGGTACGCATCCGAAGTAAAATAGCTTTGTCCTGTCCATTTAGCACCGTATAGCTTTATAAATATACAGCCCATTTAAATCCAACCACGTGTCTGTTTGTTTTTTATCTCGTGATTTCTCAACAGCTTCTTTGAACGTATCCCCATGGTCATCAAGCCAGTGTAAAAAGAGCGGGTGTTTTCCAGAATGACCTCGTTCGTTGTTGCAGTCTGAACAGACCCATATTTTCACTAGTCCCCCGTAACATCTCGGGACTACGTGTTCCTTTGTCATGCGTCCGTACTCACCACAGTACTCACAGTGCCCATAGTGCCGCATTGTTATCGTTTCATACGGTGTATATAAGGAAACGAACTTATGTAAACCATGCACCAGAGGTTTGTCCCCCTCGTTGGAGGCATTATCCAACTGTCAGATGAGTGGTTTACACAGAGAAAGGGCAGGCTGACAGGTTCAAAGTTGTCTAACTTTTGTTTTATTAAGGACGAGGATGAGTATCACGAGTATTTTGGCATTGTGTTCCAAGGGAAACCAAGACCTCCTTTTAGCGAAAAATCTCTCGGATACATGAAGTACGGTAGGGAACACGAAGACGTGGCTGTGTGTTGCTTTCTAGACGACGCGCCTGCCCAGCTCGGTGACATTTACTTTGCAGAGAGTCCTTTTTACAAGCACGCAGATCCCTCTGTGGGTGCGTCCCCAGACGGCACTTATGCAATTTATAAGGATGGGAAGATTGTAGAAGAGGGTGTGATTGAGATCAAGTGCCCTGCAGCCAACAATAATCGTCCGTATGCAAAGTGGAAGTATTACTATGTTGCGCAAACATTTTGGGAAATGGCTTGTAGTGGTCATGACAAGGTGATTACTATTTCTTGGGGACCACGAAACATGCGTGCTTGGAAGTATGAATGGGACGAAAAGTACTGGAATGTGCTCTGTAATATTGTGAAGGGATTTCGCGACCATGTACCTTACAAGGAGTTTCAGGATTTGCAGGCTGAACTTATCGAAGAGTCTCACCGGATAGTCAAGAAAGCAGTCCCCATACACCCTGGTCAGGGTTGGAAACAAAATGCATTTAGGAACGAGAAGTATCTGAAGATGCTTGCGAGGATGGGTGAGAAGCCAGAGCCACCACCGAAGAAGAAGCCAAAGTACGAACCTAAAAAGCCTAGACCCGAGAAGCCTACGCCCACGACAGAGCCTACATCATTAAAGGAACACGACCAGAGGGATCTTATCTGGGCTGAGGTGACCTTTCACCCGGGAACAGATTGGTATAAGAAAGTGATCTGCACAAAGTTTAAAGAGGACGACAGGGACCGGGTGTTTGTGGTGATGGACTGCGGTGATAAGTATAGGCTTGTGCCAGGATATACTTCTGGTGAAGTGATCCTCGAGCCCGAGGCAAAGGTGATCCTTAGTATAAAATATTTCGAGTGACATATAAATAGAGGTTGACTTTATATAAAATGGGTATCCGGGACGGATGCCGGGACCGTTTTCCAATATGTTTTAATGGGGTTTCGATTTTTCTCGGACCTATCTGGTTCTGTCGCATGTGCAGATGTTGGAGCAAAAAAACAGACAAATTCTTTGATTATACAAAATTTCCTATCACACTCTTATTCATGATTATCTATGTTGGTTGGTGTGCTATAGTCTTAAATACGCCAATTTATGAAACTAATCCCGATGTATCACAGACATTTAATGTGGTAGGAGCCACATTAGCATTTATATTACCACTTATTGCTGCGAGTGCTGTGACTAGGAATAAAGAGGCATTGAATAACTACAATGCATTTTGCGGGGACGTGCTAGCTCTAGGTTGGGAAGCCCTTGCATATGTGAGAGATGAGAAAAATAATAAAATCGATGATGGTGATAAGTTGAAGATTAAAGATTTATTTCAGATATGTTTGGTTTTACCAACTTTGGTTAAGTGGAAATTCCGCCAGGGTTTAGACATTGAAAAGGTGTATATGCGGAAATTCGGAGATGACATGACGGAATTTGGAGTCGATAACTTAGTGTATAAGCCAGTTGAAGGGGAAGGCGAATTCGAGGGAAAATTTATAAATACTAGTGTTGGTGGTTGGTTCAATTATATTTTCTTAAAAGTAGCAAAGAAAGATCAAGGTGATCTAGTCATAGAAAAGGGTATCGACGAGTGTGATCTTATGTTTGCCTTATTAAATAAGATAATTTCAGACTTCAAGACCAACGGAGATACAAGAAAAAACATGCTCCAAAGAACTCTGGAACGTGTGTATAGCTCGTATGGGAACATGGGAAACATAGATGCGTACCAGCTTCCACAGGTTTACAAGGTGTACTTGTACATATCTATGTTTATATTCGTAGGGCTGTTCCCTTTGAACTACGAGACTAAAGGTGGTAAGTTAAAAGCAATGAATGTTACAACAGAAGGAGATTTTGAAGCACTGTACTCTGATGAATATTCTAGTATCGTAGAGCATGAATGGAACATTATATGGCATGGGTTGGTACTAGTTTATTTTTTGTTTGGATTTAATTTTATGACAACACGGGTTGGCAATGCTTTTAATTCGCAAAAAGATTCTCCAGGGTACACCACCGTCGGACAGTCCGAGACCGATGTTAATAACGCGCTCCAATCCTTATACAAAACAAAGGTTGATTTTCAAGGCACTTATGAAAATATGTTAATTACTCGTACAAATTGGAATGGTATTTTTTCAACTGAGCGAACAGAATTAGATATATATAAGGACAAAAGATTAGGTAAGAACAAAAGGCAGAAGGCTAAGCAGAAAGATATAGACAGGTCATCTGGTGGAGAAAGCAAGTCGAAGTCCCTCACCAACCGTAGAAAGTTATATGTATAGCGGTGTACTTAACCGACACTTGCTTAAGTAACATGTTGGAGGTCATTATCGGTCCCATGTTCAGTGGGAAGACGACCACTCTACTCACTCGTGCCAAAGGCAAGACACTGATCGTCAATCATGAATTTGACACCCGCTGTGAGGGGGTCAAAACCCACGATGGGGCGGAAGCAGCTGCAATGAAATGTAGCGTACTCCCTAAAGTGGCAGGCTACGACACAGTACTCGTGGACGAAGCACAGTTCTTTACGTCCCTCGAGGGCGTAGAGGACCTTGCGCCGAATGTTGTGGTGGCTGGTTTAAGTGGTGATTATCTTAGAAAACCTTTTGGAAAAATCTTGGAACTCATACCAAAAGCCGACAATGTGACCTTTTTGGCAGCTGTCTGTAGCTGTGGTGCGCCCGCGCCATTTACAAAACGGATTTCTGTAGAAGAAAATGTAATATCTGTAGAATCAACGTATCAACCCAAATGTAGAAAATGTTATTAATTTGTTTGTCTAACGGTGTATAAGTTTTGAGATTGTTTTCATAAAATGTCAGCGGTTCAGGACATCCAGTGGTCTATAGATGGGTTCCATCGCCCGTTTTCTGTAGCGTGTGGAACCTACCCCGGTGTGAATAAGTACCACTATGTATTTACTCTCCCCGCGTCCGTCCTTCGCCACAAAGCATCTAATTTTGCACATTTTCGTAGTTCTCACGAAGCAAATCGGTATAAGATCTGTTTCCATTTTTTCTTAGATTTTATCCACGCAATGGTGGGGTGTTGTGAAAAGAAAAAGCCTGTGTCTAGAGGAATGAATACACTTGGGTTTATCGAATGGTGTCCGTCTTCTTTATCGAAGACCCAATTGGACACTGCCGGGTGGAGAATACATGTTTTTATTGATCGCGATTTCAGTGAGATGACTGTTCTGAAAAACCTTGTGTTACAGTTCTCTAAAGAATGCGACAAACTACATAGGCTCAAGAAACCTATCCCAGCACACTATAGAATAAATACCCTGGCTTCGTATGCTTCTTCTATATACAGTGTGTATGCAGGTAAGGCTGGCAATGTTGAGCAGCTGTACCAGAACATTGAATCGGGGTGCAGTGTTTCACCCTCTGCTTTATTTTGTATGAAAGATCTGGAAGGGTCTATCTATACACTGGACCAATACAAGAATGCTACGAGTGAATTTATATTCCCATCATCGAATTTCATGAGATTGGATACAGAATCGATTAGCGTAAAGCAATTTTCTTCACGGAAACTGCCAGACAATGTTTTATTCACGATTGCAAAACCAGAGATTCGAATATCGCGAAACTCGGGTCTGAATGTTGAATTCCTACCACATAGGTATTACGAACATATCCAAACACTATGGGACGAAACTACACTTAGTGATTTTATCAATACCCATGGTACAAAATATAATATTTTCGAAGAGGGTAGCACACGGAGTGTTTTTGACATTGGTGAGGTTACATACTCTAAAATGAAATCGCCGTGTGTTTGGATGGAAACGAGAGGTATGGACGAAATGATGGGACCTGCGAGTACAGCATATGAAAAAATGATTGCCAACCAACATGATTTAGATTCTATGGACCACATTGCCCTACTCGCGATGGAAAGAGAAGACAAGCATCAATATATAGAAGAAGAATTCCTTGCCCATGTTTACAACGACGACGATTGTTTCGCATCTGCTCCATTGAAAGCTGTTATTCGCTGGTTTCATAAGGAATACGACCACAGCCTTATTAAACCATACCCATTGGTCCACGAAGGCATGTCTGTATTCGGACACAGGGCATGCATCCTTATGAATATGTACCACCATCTTTATCAAGTATCGTCTGCACACCGTCCGTGTTATTGGTTACATGTTGCTAGGTGCGATGCATTCAGACATCAACACAACCTGCACCTGAACTGTGCGTTCACTGGTGACGCTGCGACGTCTAAATCGTATTTACTCGCATTGATGGAACGAAATTCCATAAACAAAACAGTATCTAACCGTACATACGATACAGACAAAGCCGATGCTATCGACTCGGACAAAGACCATGTTGTAAGTTGTTTTGACGAAGCTCCGCCTGGTTTCTTTAAGGATCCTAAAAAAAGGGGTCCCCTTGAAGCATTGAAGATGCGCTTGACTATAATGAAAACTGTTCATAGGAGATTGTTTTCTAATGATGAAACTGGCATACGCGAACAGATTGAATCTACATCCTCAAACATTGGATGTTTGATGGGTGCTACGAACGAAGCTAGGTCAAACTTTGATAAACCTTTGCAGACGAGGTTTCACTTCTTCGAAGCTGAAAAGTCTTTGAATACAAACCATAGCGTGTCAAATTGTCAACATGCAGCCGAAACAATGGGTGACGTGCAGAAAAAGTTTCTGGATAGTGCTATCATGTTTCATAAATTTGAACAAGGGTATGTTGCATTGGTTTGGCAGTATGTTAGGCTCGGTAGGTTGAAAGAACCGAATACGCTTGCAGTGGGTATAGTCACTAGACGATTCTTTGACATTTTGAAGAGGGATTACGACATAACTGTTGGTTCTCGAACAATTGAACGGATCAAGCGGTTATCACAGAACCTTGCCATCATCCGTGCAAAACAAATTCTGTACCACACAGTCAGTGGGAAGTATGTTAACGTACCATTCCACCCTTCTCAGCTACCTTCAGCGGGGGAGTATATGGTTTGCACCGAAGAGATTGTATTGCATGCAATTGGGTTGGAATTCGATACAATAGTTAGTAGGAATAAACGTAGGATACTGCAAAAAATATGGAATATGCACGAGAAAAACGAAACATACAAAACCGATGATAAGGGTGATGATGATGTAAATTACATCTGCATTGAAGGAAATGTGAACAGTTTTTCAAAACGCCTTATGAATGCAATGTTGGAAGATAATGTCCACGTTAGCGTATGTAATATAAAAACAGTCTTTGATGAAATTAAAGATCAAACACTGTCTTGTGAAGAATATTCACACGGTTCGGACACCTTCGGGGATGGCATGCCAGGGTATTCCACAGATTCGGGTTCCAATGCACCCGTGTTTAAAAGGTGGGCTGCTATGGAAGAAGCTGGTGGTCACATCTATCTCCACATTGAATTGTTTAAGGATTTGAGAACTTCCAATCAGGAACAAAATATTTATAAACTGACTGCTAGAAAAATGATGCATGCATATACAGAGAAGAAAAAAATTGTTCTCGGTATGGATGTATTTGATAGGAAAGAACCTGACGTTTGGGATACAATAGAGTTTTCTCCCAATCCAGGTACTATCATTCATATGTCTAGTGGTATTGGTGAAGTGGATGACCCATACAATGTAATTGGTGACACTAACGATTTAAGCGAAGACTTACTCACAGATTTGGACGAGTATGTTATCAGAGAACACTCAAAGGAAATTGGATACGATATTGAGTTATATAAACCCCTAGACGAGGACTGGTCAAATAGAATAATACCCTACCCTTATAGAGGAAATAAACGAAAACGTTAAATTGTAAATACATTTTTTTTAAACATTAGATATCCTAATAAACCTCTATTAAAACAAACAATGTTTTTTAGCAGTGTTATCATGGTCTCCGGTGCGTCGTTTTCATCATACACATTTTCAAGCGATAGGTCAGCTACAGCCCACGGTACGTGCGCATAACATATGGGGTCAACATCAACGACCTTGTTTGCATTGAGTACATTCGAATAGTATGTTACCAGACCTGCCCTTATTAGAGCCTCTCTTCTTAGCATTATCAAAACATCACGCTTCGCTTATACCTTCCCTCTGCACATTGGACATGTATCATGGTTTTTTAGCCATGGTGAAATACAAAATTTGTGAAATTTGTGGGGATGCTTGTCATTACATGGTAGTAACATAAAGTGTTCTCCATGCTGGAATGTTTCCTGACAAATTGAACACTCACCAATGTCACCTTCTACAGGAAAACACGGGTACTGAGTAGTATGTGGTAAAACACTAATATATTTCAAATGATCTATTTGGCGTATATCCCGTCTTAGGCGCTGAAGATATTCCTGTTCAACCTGGCGCTGCACTCTCTGCATAACCTCCTGCATTTGAATGTCCAATGTCTCCTTAAATACGATTGTATGCCCATCTTAAAGGCATATGAATTGGAGCAGTTAAATAATAAATACCATATCCAAAAGTCTTTGCTCCTTTCGATGTCGTCTGCATGCACACGACGATGGAGCCCAAAACAAAGAGTGAGATAAGGAAAGCAACGATTGCCATGTAAGGATGTGCTTCGACTTCGCTGAGAACTTCCGCAGTTGTTATATTTTTGTCGAACACTTGTTCCATTTTAGATAACGGTGTATTAAATAAATAAGCTGTCTTTAAACAATGTATTGCGTTAAATGTAATAAAAAAAATACAACGACAAAATGTTCATGTGGATCGTATGCCATGTATGTTAAAACTAGATTAATTCGCCCTGTGAAAGCTAGATAAAAAAAGTTCACTATATTATGGTTACACATTCATCAAATGTGGTCACACGGCTTGGTACATAATATAATACACAAAGCAGATGCTCACACATTCCTTATGCAAAAGAGATGTACCAATGTAAATCGTACTAAAGAATGGATAAATGGGTACGAGTTTGGTTTATTCATGTCTACAAACGTTGCAACCATAATGGCAGAGACGCTCCACATACATGGGATGACCATGGACGACACTGTTTCGCCCCACATACACCAATTGGCACTTATTAGGGGCTATGTGGAAAATGTAAGATGTATGCAGCGTATTGTTTGGAATGTAGATGTTTTGAGAGGGCTTATTATGCGCCCAGATGCTTATTCGCTTTTACTAAAACCATATGGAACAAATGGGTACGAATATGCACTCATGCATGACTTGCATCTATGTGAGGAAATATCAAAGATGTTGAAACATTACGAAATGCCAGTGCATTCGGTTATTAGATATTGCGTGTTCAAGCAGTCTCCCAAAAGTAATATTAAAGCGATACTATCTTCTTAAATGGAATCTATTATAGTGCCTATATGTATTTTTACAATAACGTTTTTTGTTGTATGCATTGTTTATGATCTTTTGCTCCGTACTCGCATGAGCAAAAGAATGCGTGAAACATGGGATTTTATTAATAACATGAGGGATTTTGTACAGCCAGTCGAAGCGGAACTTCCGGAAAGAATACCTTTTTAAGTTCGGTATTGGGTCATAATATCAAACGATTCCCATTTCTTACCGATGCGTTTGTTTACTATGTTATGTGTTAACCATGACCAGACCTTTGCATCTTTGTCTGTGTTAACATCTTCTAGTTGAAAGGGGTGGACCTTTAGTAAATCGTTAAAGTGATCTCTACATTCTTCGCATGGGAACGATTTCGAATACTCATCAACGATATCTTTTAATTCTTCAGCCCCTGCACTGTGCATACAGGTCCAATCTGTCCGCAGTGCACTTACCATGGGTAATAAAATCAACCACCAGAACATTTATGATCACAGAGTGTATTTATATACGCTCGAGGTTAGAAATGCGATGTAAACATTGTGGTACAGGACTACAGTATTATGCAACGGCAGATCATTCACATAGGAAGTCGTGTCTATTTTCCGACTCCGGATACCATTATTTCGTCACGGATATATACTATTTTATTTACACGGTGTATCACAGCTGCCGAGGTGTTGCAAAACATGCTGCGGGCTATCCAATGCAAACACCCCTCCGACAGCGAGTACAAGATTCTGAAATTGATCGACACCACGAGTGTGCCGAGTAAGCACTATGCAGTTGCTGTGGATATCTACGACAAGAGGACAACAAAGCTATTCATGACTTTCTTGAATGTACTCGCTGGACAAGATTTAGTGACGTTGATCGCATTTGGTCTTCATTCAGCGACGTACGCATTCAAAATACAAGACTACATAGACAATGAAAAAATCCGCAGGGCTGTGCACAAAACACTATCGCGGTCAGAAGTTGGGTTGAATACTCTTGTGGGGGTCCGCATGCTCGAGAAGTGTACAGCAGACCTCTATATTATGATGTCAGACTTTCGCAGCGACAGAGCCCCACCAGTGGAGACGCAGCTTAGTATTACATACCTTACGTTTTCGGAATCATATAATTTACCCGGGAGTATTGTATTCGTAGATAACGGACCTCACGAAAGAATCATCCGGGATACGTTCAACATCCCTGGTCCCAAATACTTTAATATGACGCTTGATAGCACGGAGACGTTGTTGATCCCCAGTCCTCCAAACGGTGGCTCGTGTACAATAGATATACCACCGGGTGAAATCATAGGGTTGACAGTCAGTTATATGCTATTTGACGGTACAGAGAAACATGTGGACTGCGAACTCATGGAAGATGAGATGATCCCATACAAAGGTCATTACATGAAACCATGTAGTATGTTTGAATGACGGTGTACATGCTTTGGCATGGGGTTTCTATCATGCTTGCTTACTTTAAAGATAGTAACAGGTGGACATTTGAAGATGGAAAGTACGCATGCAGATTACTGTTCCATGGTGATTTTTACGTTATATGTCCTGGTGATGTGCATAAATGGCATAATGAAGTAGAACATTTTTTTAAACAACACGCATATACGAGCGAACTCGGCATTGATTGGTGGTACGAACCGGTTGCTATTCGCCACAGGGGAATTACACGTGGTATGATATTTAAAGTAGATGAGTGGTTGTATAATAAAATATTTTAATTAGGACATATTAGGACATACGACTTCTGTTCCTATACCTTGCTCTTCACTCAATAATCTAGATATAATCGTCCAACCGAGTAGTGTTTTTGTGAACAGCGAATTAAACACGTAGAACCGCTCTATTCCCTCATTCAACGAAACCCTACAACATTTGATCTTCCTGCCGTCATACCCAGCGTCCTTTGAAGTGGTCTCATACTTTAGAAACCGACAAGTGTCTCTTCTACCAGTCCACACGCCCATCCAAGGGTCCTTTGCACACATCTGAAACAACTGTGTAAACCCAAATATGTTATACAAAATAGCCAGGGCAATAATTAAGAATCTTACAAAGTCAGGAGCAGATGGACTATCGGGATTAGCCTTTTCACTTTGTTCGACAGACCAGAAAAAGTGTTGGATCAGAATTCCACCGTATGCTGCACCCATGGTGACCCATCCCGAAAAATGAGCAATCCAGCCCAGACGTCTAAGATCTTTAGCAACACTGTCTGTGGGGTACACAGTCAATGCTTCACTAGCCACTGCACTTTCATGTGTTTTATATTCGTTGTTAAACGTAGCCCTGCCGACCAAGGCTTGTGGAGTAACCTCTCTCATTTTGACTCTTTTATGGACATCCATAGCAAGGTAGGAATCCGAGAAAAGTACTTCTGCGATCAGTCCAAACAGCATTGTTGCTGCACAGAGTGCACCGACACCTATTAAGCTATATAGTTTTAAAATATTACTGAGTATCGCAAGACACACTAGCATAATAGAAGCTGAAATACTGTACTCTATGAACCTGAGAGAATTTACACCCTTTTCCAATATATCTTTGACATAGTGTCTGTGGCAACTTTTGCCATACTTGGTGTCGAATTTATTCGCAATGTAATCTGTTATCGGTATTGCAATTTGGAACATGAAAGACAGCATGTGGAAAGAGACAATTAACCAGAATAAACTTAGTTTGTATACAACTGCAGTGGTTGTAGGGGTCACAACCAGAGGTGGGTCGTCTGGACGGGTTATTTCGTAACTGGTAGCCAGCGACATATTAGAAGAGCATGCGAGTTCCTTGGTTGTCCATTCGGCATAAGTTTGATAGACAGGATACATAGCTTCTCTCCCCTGTTGGCTTGAAAGTGCAAATGTTGCAATCACATTCACTAAATGACCCAGCGCGGCTACAATGTTTAACGGAATAAACCAACGGAAGACACCATTATGGTCCCTGCACAGCCTCATTGTGCTCATTTATTGACCTATCCTCTATATTTATATATCTTACAGTTTGTTTTGCACTTCTAACTAAACTGACATATGTATATATTCCAACCAAGACTGTTGCTATGAGTTCGAAAAGAACATAATGGTATTCCATTTGCATGTGGGATACTATATATAAACATATGCTCGAGCAAACTTTCCAAAAAAACAATACTTCCTTTGGATTTATATTTTTATATAGCATCAGAATGAACATTCCTTGGCAGAAATTACCATACAGGAAAATATCCTCTGTAGTGGCACCCACCCAAAATGTCGTAGAAAACAGGAGAAAAAAGTGACCTACAATGCCGATCATAATCACTACAGCGTCTACTTCCACGTTTTTGCTAAGTCTATATTCTGGGCACCATGTATGATTTCTTTCTTCTACATCAGTGATATCATATTCAAACGTGCATATCTCACATGAATTATGACCTGAAACATTTAACCACTGTAAAAGACATTTTCTATGTACATGTGCTGTTGTGCAATTGCATGGTTGTATTAAGTCGTCCAAACTCTCTTCGTCGAGACATATCCGGCATGTCATTTGAAAGATTTACGGTTGCTAAGTACTTTCTGGATAGAAATGGCATATAAATTTCTACCCGTCACTTCTTCACCAAAACTTAACCGCATTCGTGTAGTCCCAGTCCCTAATATATGATGCATGCTGTCATAGTATTTGTACCCCCTTTTAATATCGGGCAAGATGGCATTTAAGCCCTCTTCTAGCATTCTATGATTAAAGCGCTTAATTTCAGGTAATTCATCCACAGGCATGTCGAAAAACTTTCTAAAATCCCCACCGTTTTTTGCAGACATTTGAATGACTATCCAATGAGCTATCGTTGGGTATGTAAATCCATATAGGGTGAATTCATTGGGCTCAAGGTGACCCAGATGCTTTGGAACGAACATTTTATAAATAATATATGTGTAAATAGAGTCATGTTATCCATACATCATGCGGCTTTCTGCATAGTCCATGCGCTCACGAGTTACAGGGTGGGTCATGAGTTCTGTCACGGCTGCATCGAGATCACCTTGGTCTATAGCTTTGACGATTTTTCGAACAGCTTGCTTTTTTGTGTCGGGTGTCTTTGGAGTTTCGGTGGTCTCGGTAGTCTTGGTGGTCTCGGTAGTCTTGGTACTCATGTTTTATACAAGTTGTAGTTTCTTCTTATACACCGTAACATAAAGCGTACACTAAATCGGGGTTGGTTTTTAACCTTACCACTTTAGGGCATGGGCACACTTGCATGTAGAATCCCTCACAGTTCATCATAATGATGGCATTGGCTTCACAGCCTCTATATATAAAAAACACTACACTTTCTTCCATCACAGTCTTCTTCATTTGCTTCAAATCTTTATGCGTATCCACACTTGCCATGATATCCTGGTAGGATGCCTCTGTCTCCAGAATTCGGGTAGAGAGCGGACGCATTGTTAACCTATACATGACGTAAGTACTAGAACACATTATCTGCAATCTCCTCTATTTCCAACTGTTCCACGACCCTTGCTAGTAACTCTAACATATGATTAACATTGTTATACATATGATGCACCGCCATCTGTCGGTCCCTTAGACGTATGTCCTCGGTTGTTTTGAGCACCATGGGTGGCAAAGGTTCCACCTCCATGTCTGCTGCCAGTGGGAGAAATGGGTTTGCAATACCGTCTACAGGCTCACCCAAGAAGAGGGCTTTGGACTCGGCTTCGGTGAGCCCCTCTATCCGCGGGTAATCGCCGGTCACAATATCCCATAATGTTTCTAAGATCATTCTTTCCCTGGCTCCCATCTCACGATTCATGAGAGATGACAATATCATTATATATATATGGGGACACATACTTATAAATGGACATTGACGAGTCAAAAACGCTGCTCCAAGAAATTGTCGCTGCTAAACGTGTAGCAGATCGGAGAGGGGGTACGACTGGAAAGGGTACAAAACTCATGGAAAACCCCTATTTCCCATACGAAGACATATCTACAATGTCTAGAGGCAGATTGTCTGGCAAAATCTGGGGAAACGACGACCCTGGTAAAAATACTGTTGCAAAAAGTAAAGTAAAGCGTGCCCAGATGTATGATATTTATAATGTACAGCCGCATGTGCAAGCCATGATTGAAACAAGGTTCAAGTTTATTCACCAAGGTGCTGTTGGTGGATGTTTCTTTACGAGTATCATTAACATATTGCAGATGGGAGGGCTTGGGAACCAGGTGGATTCAGTATTACAGGATTATGGGTCTTCTCTAACAAAATTAACTAAACCTTCTCAATTTAAGAAGCTTTATTTAAATACCCTTGGACTGGCTGACGATGGATATAATACATATCTGCACCCTGTTCAAATTCTCACAGAAATCATACCAGATTTTATGGAACTGACGAACGAAGTAGGGTTTACATGGTTTCGTTATCAAGCACTCGGTAGGGCATCTCGCCGTGTTGGACCTTTTAACTCTATAATTGCAGACGGTGCTGAGACAACTGAAGCGTATAATGAAAACATTGTGGCGTACCTCCGAAGATTACTGGACGAAGGTTATGTTTTTGCCACTCCTTTCAATGGGCACTTTGTTGTCTACATTGGTTATAATGCCGATGGGTTCTTAGCACTTGGATCTTATGGTCAACATGCCGATAAAGGCGGGTTGCACCCAGTTAGAGAAACAACATTCCTTGCAGATGCTGTACGATCGTGTCTCTTCGTAAAAGTGCCACGCATGCCAGCCAGTAGTGCAAGAGCATCTTCTAGGCTGCATGGTATGCCACAGGAGGATGAACAAAGGTTTCGATTTTAACGGTGTATCCAGCTGCTATTGGACTTGTGAAGGATGGAATCTCTTAATGCTCTAGTAAGGCTTATCACAAGACGACCACTAACCGAAGCAGAGACCGATACGATGACAGAAGCCATCATTCAGGTCAGAGAACTGATGAAATTCGCCATTGACGAAAAGGAAAGACGTGAGAATGAAGCTCGAAATCAAATGATGCTTCCTCCGTGGAATCGTTAAACGGTGTATACGAGCATGTGAGCATATTTAGACAATGGACGAGTTGCTCACTATTGTTCGTTTGTGCAGACCGCGGACACGTGAAGATAGGGCTACCATCCGCGCTAGTGCAAACATCATTAGAGAGAAATTACACTTTGCCCAAAAACAAAGGGAGAGGCTTGCTGCAAAGGCATTGGTCCTTTTACACGGTGTACCTGAGACAAGGTATCAATCTAAGAAATGATCCCCTTCGGCAGGATCATCAGTGAGACCCTTAACGAAACAAGAGGGACAGGTGCAGCAGACCTCTGTAGGTTGAGCCAGGCTGTTGGCTACTGGGCACCAGAGGTCAAAGAAAGCTGGTTTTGGTATGGTCATGGTGGCATTTTGGGGTATTTGGACATACTCAACAATTACTTTAGAGACAATAGAAAAGTTCGTGATATATACACTGGGTTTCTAGAAGAGTACTATAAAGATAATACCGTACAAGTATAATGCAACACATTCCTATATATGAGTACAGAAGATTTTTTCTAGGGAGATTTCTGAAGAGGTACTTTATGTGCACTATGCGACCCTTTCGGAGGGGAAGGGTTTAGATACGGGGTTATAAACATTTTTAACATGTGTAGTATAAGTTTTGTAGTCTTTTTTTAAAGCAATGTATGGGTTCATTTACAAATTGCGTTCACCGAGTGGAAAAGAATATATTGGTCAAGCAACAGAATTTCTTCGAAGTGGGAGAAAGAATGGGATTAGAACCAGATGGTTGAAACATTGTAGTTCAGCAAGACGCCATGATAAAAAAGGCTGTCTTGTTTTGAATAATGCTATAAGAAGGTATGGATCAGAAAATTTTACAGTTATTCGTCTCATGAAATGTAATTTAGACACCATCGATTTGTTTGAAGAGCTGTATATTAAAACACACAAAACACAAGTCCCTCATGGATATAATTTACAGGCTGGTGGTACATTTACAAAACATAGTAAGGAAACTTGTAGAAAAAGAAGTGCGTCTCTAAAAACTCTTCTTAAAGACCCTAAAAAAAGAAAAATATGGTCCTTAGCGAAACTAGGTAAACCTCAACCACCAACAAAGAGAAGATGCAAAAAAGCTGTCAATCAGAACCTCCCTAAATATATTTACTACAGGGAGAGCTATGGGGACAAATACAAGGGTTATGTTGTTGAACATCCAAGCGGTAATAAAAGATTTGGAAAACAGAAATATAGTCTTGAAGAAAATTTAAGAAAAGCTAAAGAATATCTTAAACAAATTACAAAATAAAATCATACTTTTATCATTATTTTTATGTGGGCTTTTTATGGTCACCTCAGTCTCAAAACCAGGTGCAAAGTTGCTTCTTTTTGTATGTTGTAATCTGAAAGCGTCCTGCCTTGTTCTAATTGTTTTCCAGCAAATATAAGCCTCTGTTGGTCTGGAGGAATGCCCTGTTTAGTGAAAAATGAGAAAATGGTTAGTTTGAATTGATATGGGGTTAAAAAATAACAATTTAAATAGTTCTACTTACCTCTTTATCTTGGATCTTGCCCTTTACAGCTTCGATAGTATCGGTGGGTTCTACATCAAGTGTGATTGTCTTTCCAGTAAGGGTCTTTACAAAGATTTGCATTTTAACATTGCGAGACACCTAAATATAACATTACTTTTGTTTCAACTTCAAAAACTCCTCGTAAAAAGCCTGTGCTGTATCGGGGCATTCTATAAACATAATATTCTCATGATGTCTGCATGCGCTCTTTGTGAAATTGAACGATCCACTTGCCACCCAAGCCGGTTTCTTGCCGCGAAATCCCACACAAAATTTGTGATGCATGAGACATTTTTTCCTGCCTCGTCCCTTTCCTAGAAATTTTACCCTAATGTTTCTTTTCCATTTATTAGACTTGTGCTTCGTCATGATCAATTCGGTCGGGATTTTCTCTAATTCATCAAGTATCTTAGGGTGTGTCACCCAAGCCACACACGCGTAGATCCTCTCACTGCTCCGAATATTACGGACAAGTGCTCTAATGATGGCAGCAGAGTCGAAATAGACCTTCATATTTCCCTTCTTGAACATTTGATTAAATTTGAACCATATATATAGCACGCGTGTACCCTTTAAATGTCACAGAAATGTTACGGTGTAGTTCGTGTCTATAACACACTCACCCAGGGAACAGCTGTTGCAGGGTTAGAAGCCGGATCTGCTGTACTGTGTAAAGAGGCTACTGAGGCGGTTCAGGACATTTACCCCAACTCTATTATCGCTGTGACAAACCACCATGTGGTCGGGGAACAAAAGAATGTCATGCTGAACTTCCACTTTAGCCAGATCCCCTTCCCCGCCTCTGTTCTCAAAGTCTGCCCCCAGTTCGATCTTGCCTTTCTCCATATCAACACTGAGCAAAACGAATTCAAACTTGCCAACTTTGATCACCACACGCAAGATTTCCGCCCAATTGAGCTCGTTGAAGGCGGATCTATCCTTTATGACAAATCCGATGCATACACAGACATTGTCTCTGTTGGTTTCCCCCTTGGAACAGCCCATCAGACCATCACCAGAGGAAATGTCACAGCCAAAGATATGATGAATGGTAATGTTGTGCTGTATCACGATTCGCTTATCAATCCTGGCAATTCTGGCGGTGCTCTCCTGCATAAAGGCAAGCTTGTTGGCATTAACACTGCGATTAAGAACAGTGGTAATGTCGTCTCCATCGCTACTCCCTTTGAAACTGTTCGAAGTCTGTTTCCCTTTCTGAAACCTACCCTTCGTATGTCTGGTATGACTCCCGAAGCCTATCGTCAACTTTTATCTATGTATCACCTTCATGTAGATCCTACTACTCTTGTACAGCGTTTTAATGACCAGAGTAGTGTTAGTTTTTCTAAATGGTTTGATGAACATTGTTTAGATCAACCAGAGTGTCATAATTTGTTACAAAATGTTTTAGACCACTTACACACTAAAGAATATAACTTAGACATGCTCGGGAAGGAGAATCTTGTGAAATGCACAAAATGCACACGCAAATGCGATGTGAAACCGTCTGTTATTGCACCAGATCGGATTGTTTTTAATGAACATTTTTCCATTTCTACAACTGTTCCCATTATGGATAGTCTTACAGAGAAGTACGGGGCAGAAGGCGTAGTGATTACAAATGCACATGCACACGAACCAGTGGAAGATGGGCAGCTGTTGGTCGGCATTAATGGCAGAGCCTTGGACAATTATGGCAGTTTTGTAGATAATGGAGCACCCTACTTTACAGCATTTAAATTTTTCCCAGGTAAGGAGGTTAGGCTGAACATTGCATCTTTAGAAAAACGGATAGAAAGTGTAAATTATACATACGAGCAGGTGAGTGAGTTGCCTCTTATTCATGCACCCCAGATGACACCTTTTACACCCCCCGCAGTTGTGCAAATTGGCGGACTTAAGATCATGCAAATGAACGCAGCGATGGCAAAGGCGTCTTACCCTGCATATTTGAAAGCACCCCTGAACGATAAGGTTGTAGGTGTTGTTGTAGAAGTGGATTCTCTATGTCCGGAATGGAACATACAGAAAATTTCTCCTGGGCATCTTTTAACAAAAGTCAATGGGCAGGATATGCAGGGTTCTTTAGTGCAGGCTTTGGGAGACGCACGCTTTGTGACGTTCGAAAGTACACATAATAAAATAATTAAATTAATGTAGAAAAAAAACGCAAATTAGGATTTTATTTTTAATTTTTTTTTATGTTTTTTTTATTATTTTTTTTTCTTTAGAATACTTTTTTTTTTATTTTTTTTTAATTAAATTTCTGTTCAAGAGCATACCCTACAATAACAGCAATGAAGCAGTCGGACATATAATGCCAATCAGCCAACACCAATTCGAAAGCCATAGCGAACACTAAAATCCACCTATATGGGACCCTGTATAATATGAGGTACACAAAACACGTGTGTCCACTAAACATCATGTCTGCACACGCTCTGAGTTTCCACAAAGGTTCACCTACACATTCCTGTACACCACCCGGCTGGGGCTGTATAGTGAGCAGTTGGCTGGTAGCTTTAAGTATCCCCATAACAGCAATGCGTTTAAATAATATATCATAATTGGGTTTTGTCAATGCAGATAATAGCATAGATAGTATTAGCAGCGTTGGTATAGCGTATACAGCGTACTCGTGGTATAAGTAAAATAAATCGTGGTGCGCAGGGTTAAGTATAGCTCTCTGTGTGGCTACGTATGACAGCACGAAATATATAGGGGTAGTGACTATCAAATAGAATACCCCATGCATTCTACTGACACGGTGCAGTTTTATACTTATCTGCAAGCAACTGAAGTGCAAATCCTGTTGACAGTGTGGATCATGTTCTTCATTTGAGGGATCAGTTCTTTCACGTCAGTCAGGGTTGCGTTCATCTCGGGCACGAGGACAGTGACATCACCTAATGTAGAATGCACCGTGGTCATGACAGGATGAATAAGTGCAACTACTACCACCATTAAAATACAGACGACAGCCTGTAAGGATAAAATAGTTAGCAGTATAGTAATGTTCCAGGGCATCCCCCGCGGACGGGTGGGAAAAAGTGCACCGATCTCCATGATCTGGTTAATGCATCTTGATTTCATATACACCGTTATATGCGCCCCCAAAACGCGACTTCTAGCGGTTTTGAGCAATAATCTTTTACTAAAAGGTTTTTTTTAAAAAGGGAAATAAAAATATTTTTTTAGGATTAGGAAGATAGCTCTCAGATCTGCTAGAAGTCGCGTTTTGGGGGCGCATATAACGGTGTATATGATTCTTGAGCATTGTACAGAAAATGATTTCAGGTGCTTGTGTATTCATTCACAGTCATCGGCTCAAGGACGGTACCTTGAAGTACGGACTGCTGCTGTACCCTGGAGATCGTGGTAAGTTTAAGACAGAGGAATCGAAGCAAAGGTATGCAGACCTTTTTACGGGTGCCGCTCCTTTCCTTCCGTACGCAGAGGTGGGTAATAGGTATGCCAACACTCAGTTTACAGACACGGAAAAGCAAGCTGCAATTCTGAAACATATGAAAAGTAAGGGGTGGGAACCCAAGGAAGCGAACGAAGCATTTTGGGCAGCAGATAGGGCAGCTCAGGATAGCCTTGTGTTTCCACTCGGTGCAGTCCGCGAGCGGATTGAGGAGGGTGAAACTCCTCTCCAGTGTGCAGTGCGGGGGGTGTGGGAAGAAACGGGTATGAAGGTGGACCCACAAGAGCTGAAGTACAAGGGACGAGTGCGCAATACAGAAGTGTACGAGTTGTGGACCAGTTATGAACGAGCTGCATGGGAGTGGATGGGTCACCAGGCTGAGAGACTTACCTTGACTGATTGGGGGAAATGTCCTCACTCAGGTGTACTTGATTTCCTCGGTGTATCTCGCAAAGTGAAGAACTCTTACTGTGAGACATTTGGAGGTCCTAAACTGGTAACTGACCTTGCAGATCATCTAGTAGAAAAGCCTACGAGTTCAACATTTGCGGAACTGGGGATTACGTATAAATAGCTGATGTCTGCCGCTAAAATGAGCCGTTCACGTGCAGAAGTCTTGCGCATGTTTAGTGATTTTCTGGAAACATTTGACGAATTTGTGGAAGACGATGGCGTGTTTTGGACGCTTCCTGACGGGCGTGAAATTCCTTCCGAAAGAATAGATGACTTTAGACGCTATAGCGAGTGCGTGGAGGCGTTTCGGAGCTTACGTTTGGCTGATGGCGAGAGTTTTATAGACATGGTTAATCAGAATACTACAAGTACGGAAAGCAATATCGATTTCCTGCAGGGTGCTCGTATGTTTATAGATAAATTAGAGGTCCGGCGTGCCGAACCCGCCAGGCTCACACGACAAGCGGCTGCAGACCCATCCTGGGAGTTGGGGCAGATGAATATCGGGGGGGAAAGCAAAGATGCTCTCACTTTCGCGCCTTTTGACCCTCGCGAAGATATAGCTAATTTGAGAGTATTGGCTAGTGATTTTCGCAGTTGTATGGAGGAGGAAATTTCAGTGGACGAGGTACGAGAGAAGCTGCGTGGACTGCCCGGACATAGTGAATTAAAAGATAAAATTTCTGAATTATTTTTGGCTCACGAGAATGTTGTTTTACCACAAAGAGTGGCATGCAGCTTTGCAGTAGGGGAGCTTCGGCGCGAGATAAGGGCAATTCTCGACCGAATCGAGCCGGTCCCCATCGCCGAGGTAGAGGAGTATGACTCAGACTCAGACCCTGAACTGAGTGCAGCGTATGGGGAAATTGATTCGGACACGCTTGCCTACATGACTACGGACGAGGACGAGGAAGACGACCGACCCCCGATTGCCCGTCGGTTATTCCCCCCGGAAGACCCACCAAGCTCTGACTCCGAGTTGTCCAATGCGCCCTTCGATACTCGTTTACGTTTTTAATACGGTGTATTTAACTTACAGTAAGAATATAAAGATGCTTTCTATTTCACAAGTTGCCTTTGAGAGGTGGCGCCCCTATTCTATTTTGAAATCTAGTGTGATTGCTGTAGAGAAAGAGTCTGATTTATCGTCCCCCCTTCTTGGTGTGGTGTTTGGGGGTAAATGTCCAACATGTTACCAAACAAAGCACAGTTGTCCCGGTCATTTCGGCTCAATTCGCCTGACCGAGCCGGTCTATCATATTTCCTGGATCCCCCATCTGCTCCGTATGCTAAAGAAACACAAAGGAAAGTTTTCTTGGGATAAACAGAAAGCTACGATCACAAAGGATGGGGAAGCATTCCCGGCTAGCGAAATGTTCGACATTATGGACGATCCTCCTGTTATTGCAGTGTTGCCCGTACCTCCTCCCCACGTGCGACCGCCTTTGTTTGTGAACGGTGAGTTGAGGGGGGAGAATGATCTTACATACCGACTGCAGAATATTATTCGAAAGAACAAGGCTCTGTCCGAGTTGAAGCGATGTAAGCGCCCTACTGAGATTACCCAGCAGGGACGTGAAGCGCTGCAAAACGCAGTGACCGGTTATATTAATCACGAAAAGTTAGGTCCTTCGAGAAGAGCCCGAAACAAGAGAGAGTATGCCTCGTTGGAGTCTCGTATTAAGAAAAAGAATGGACGCATCCGCAGTAATCTCATGGGGAAGCGTTCTAATTTCACCGCTCGGTGTGTGATTACGGGTGACGATGGTCTTAAGCTGTCAGAGATCGGTGTACCCAAGAGTGTTGCCCGCACTTTAACAATTCCGGTTAAGGTCACTGCCTATAATAAATTCAACCTGCAGGAACTCGTAGACAACGGGGATACTCTGTATGTCACTGCCAAAGATGGTTCTCGAAGTTCTAAGCGTACTATTCTGGAAGAGGGGTGTCTTGTAGAGCGTTATTTGCAGGATGGTGACATTGTACTGTTTAATCGTCAGCCTTCTTTGCACAAGTATTCGCTTATGGGACACACTGTCCGCATCCTGCCTTATTCAACATTTCGTATGAACGTGGCATGTACTTCGCCCTACAATGCCGACTTTGACGGAGATGAAATGAACCTGCACGTGCCTCAGACAATTATGGCTCAATGTGAGGCACGTGAAATTATGGGTGTGAAGCATAATATCATCTCTGCCCAGGCTAACTCCCCGGTAATTGGTTTGATCCAGGATGCCCTTTTGGGCACGTATTTACTGAGCGGTGCCACTCTTCGCCCCGACCAGGCTATGCAGATCGCTATGCAGCCCACGGGTTGCACCGGCAGAGAAATTATAAGTACAATTTTGCCAGATATTAACTATGAGCGTGGTGGTGTGAAAATCATCCGCGGTGTTTTTTTGGAGGGACGTTTGACAAAGAAAGACGTTGGTAAGTCCAATGGTTCGATTAATCATATAATTTACAATGACATTGGACCAGACGCGTGTGTTGAGTTCATGTTCAACATGCAGAGGCTCGCACATCGGTATCTCCAAATTCGTGGCTTTACTATCGGTATAGGTGACCTCGTGCGGTCAAAGGCAGCTTCGGTGAAGTGTGAAGCAGAAAGGAGGGCTGCGTTTGAAGAGGCTAAAACACTGGAAGACCCCAATGCCCGTTTGAACGCCTGCCGGGCTGTTATGGGCAAGGCAGTGATAGAAGGTATGGACGAAACAAATAATTTTTACGCAATGGTGCATTCTGGTTCAAAGGGGTCCCTTATTAATCTTACTCAAGTGCAGGCTTGTTTGGGACAGATGAACGTGCAGGGTGGACGCATGCCCCTCCAGTGGAGAGAAAGGACGTCTACTCAGTTCTCTAGGGGTGAAAGTGGTCCCCTGAGCAGGGGGTTCGTATCTCATTCCTTTTTGGAGGGTTTATCTCCGTTTGAAATGTTCGCTCACAGCATGAGCGGCAGGGAGGGGCTGATAGACACTGCAATTAAAACAGCACAGACAGGTTACACCGAACGGAAGCTTATGAAGTGTTTGGAAAACATAACAACAAACTTGGATGGCACAGTTAGGGATGGTGAAAGAATTATTCAGTTTTTATATGGGGACGATGGTTTTGATGGAGCGAAGATAGAAACCCAACATTCCAAACCCCTGTCTGGGGCTCGCCCGCAGGATCTAAAAGCTCTTACGGAGTCTAGTTATCATTTCCCGGTGCCAATTCATAGAATTGTTAGACGGATGGAGCTGTACGGTGGTGTGTTACCGGGCTGTGGACCGCCTGTAGCCGGTATAGATAATATACTTCTCAGTGCGTTTATAAATGCCCATACGCCTAATATGACAGCAGTCACTCGGGCAAGATACGAGAATGAGATTTCCAATTACCTAGACCGTTCTAAGATTTGTCCTGGTGAGTGTGTGGGTGCCCTCGCAGCCCAAAGTATAGGAGAGCGCACGACCCAGTGTACGCTCAACAGTGTGGATTATAATGAGTGGTTGGTTATTCGGGGATACCCCAAGGACGCTTGCATCGGTAAGGTTATTGATACTATAATGGAACGTGACGGGTACGACCTTCAAAACCATTCGCATGTGACAGAGGTTAGCGGTATGGAGGCTTTTACGATAAGCTACGCGGGTGAAACTTCGTGGAAGAAGATTACGCACGTGACAAGACACCCCCCCCGGTACCACAAGGGGTCAAACATGCTCGTGCGTGTGGAATTATCGTCAGGACGTGTGTTGATTGCTTCTAGAGCTAAGTCTTTCCTCGTGCATCGCGGAGGACGGTTAATGGCTATTGACGGTGCAGATGTGGTATTGGGGGACATGATGCCGGTACTTGCCTGTACGGGGGGAACCGGTGGGTTTGTTGGTATTGGTGGTTTCCTCGGTGCCTTTTACGCGTGCGGTAAGGTCTCTGAGGGTGCTATTTTATTCCCCTCGGCTGCTTTATCTTACTTTGAGAAGCACATGCGCCCTTTTCAACCGACAATCGTGCGGGAGGACGATAAGTTTAAAATCTTATGTGGACGTCTGTACTACATGGTAGCTACTGTGGGTAAATTTCCCAATGTGGTCTTATCGTTTAGTCCGGAATGCCGTCTCCAGTTCTGCAAGGCTTATATTGAGCTAAAGGGTGCACATGAAGACGGGTACATTTGTGTGCGCTGTGGTGTTTATATGCGCGATGGTGTTACGTTTATGCTGTTGGGACTGGGTATCCACGCTAGGTTGTCCCATTTGGGCTTCATGCTCGACCCTGAGTCCGTGCAGGCTTTGTCTCGCCCGGCTGTAGAGGTACCTGGTTTTTATTTGGAGCAGGTTGTTGCTGTGAATTCGGTTGCTTCGACACACAAGTATGTGTACGACTTGACAGTGACCGAGACAAAGAATATGTGTGCATTGAATGGTATAGGGTGTAGGGACACGTTTCATTTTGCGGGTATCGGTAGTAAGAACGTAACGCTTGGTATACCACGACTGCGTGAAATTCTCGAGGTTTCAAAAAAGCCAAAAACACCTTTGACGACGATTAGAGATGAGACAGCGCTGCAACTAAAGTACGATGTGATTGCAGACATTACACTTGTGCCTGTCCCTTCGGATACAATTGATAATTATTGGGTGTTCCCTGATGGGGATATGACAAGGGAAGAAGTATATGACAAATGGGGCACCCCTACTAGGCTTGTACTGGAGTCTGACGCCTCTATCGTGTCCATGTTCGAATATGCCGCTTACCAACAGCATGGGGATCGGCTTGTGTTGGACGTGTTCGGTGCTATTCCAGAGTCTAGAGGTGTTCCTGGAGCAGAATGGTGCAAGGTATATAATGGAAGAGTGGAGACAACCTTGCAAGACCTTTCAAAGCTTATGGAAATCTGTTCATCCGAAACATTGTATACGAATGACATTTACAAGATGTATCAGACATATGGAATCGAATGTGCACGTACGTGTCTTCTTGTTGAGCTCCGTAAGATTTTGAATCATTATGGCATTTATGTGAACAGCCGGCATCTTCTCATTCTAATCGATGCGATGACGCAGCAGGGTGTTCTTACTCCGCTGACAAGACATGGTTTAAAGAGGAGCAAATCATCTGCGCTGAAAAGATGTACTTTCGAGGAGGTTGTCACAGTTCTTCACGAAGCTGCCTTGAACGAAGAAGTGGACCCTGTTGATGGTGTGAGTCCGTGTATTCTCGCAGGGAAAGTGGCAAATTTAGGCAGTAACACTGTTACAGTACTTAAAGATCACGTGATGGAAAAAAAATGGAAGATAGACCCTCCCAAAGAACCGGAAGGTGTGGATATGTGGATGCCGGTGCCTCTGGACTTTGGTCCATCGAGTCCGACCTATGACCCAATGGAAATCGACACTGGTCCCGCGAGCCCAACATATTTACCTTAGATACATTTAATTAATGAACGTGCTAAATCCATTGTATTTACCTCCCGAGTGTTGTATCTGTCTCGATCCTATCTGGTCCCACGCAACATGGTGCCTCCACTGCAAACAACCCATTCATACCGCCTGTCTCACACAGTGGAGAAAACGCACTTGTCCCCTCTGCAGGCAGCAGAGACCGCCGAAAAGGCACATACAGCGGCGACATGCCTTTATACGTGGCTTCAGACTGTGCTAGAAAGCAGTGGGAGGCAAAGTAAACAAAATATACGGTGTACTTACAGCGAGATAAGCTTTATAGAACACAAATGATGCAGCAACAACAAGCTACTCAACCTTCCACGTACAATGAGATCCTTGAGACCGAATACGAATGCAAGCTGGTAGAGGGAAAGCGCGGAGACGAGGTCACCTTCACTCCTAAGATTCTATCCAAGGGTTCCGATTACAATGTGTATTTCCGCAGTGCCCCGGTGTCTGTACTGTACTCCCAGTTGGGTCAGGACGGGGATGCTTGTGGTGATCACACCAAGTTCAACAAGCCTTTGGACCAAGCTTGTGTTACTTTGACACTTGTGAAGGGGTGTGCCTTTTCTAAGGTGACCCAGACAATGCCAACTCTTCTTGCTAACCAGAATAAAACATTTGAGATCTTGCAGCAGCAGCATATTGAGCTTGTGACTGAAGCCTTTAATAACGAAAAGGTAAGATGCAGTGGTAAAGACAAAGCGCGTAAGAAAGCTGCGAGCAGGCTTAAGAAAGATAAGAAGAAACCTTCTAAGGAAGAGATCGAAACACTTGCTCTGCAGATGTATATCGATGATTCTCACGACAGTGGTATGAAAGAGATGACTTGGACGAACAATGGTGAGGAGATGACGGATACGGTACTCAAGATCAAGCGCAAGATCCGTGGTGTGCGCTATATCAAGCCAGAGGGTGGTACTCAGAAGGAGCGTACTCTTGTGGAGACGACACCCGTGTTCCATCGTGGGACAATTACTGGAGAGTATTACGAGAAGAAGTATGGTGATTATGTTCCTCGCAATACTTTGCTCATCCCTCGTGTTCGCAGAAACTTTTATTCTACGCCTTTGACGTATGGATCAAATCTTACATTTGATAAAGACATTGTGGTGTTGTGTGAACCCAAGAAACGCAAGTCAGGTGCAGTATCCAAGCCAGTAATCTTTTTTGAGGATGACGATGCTGATGTTGATGGTGCTTCCAGTGCTTCCAAGAGACAGCGTACAGAGTAGGTGCGGTGAGAGTTTAGTTTATTAGTATATATTTTAGTCTTAGTAATCAAATGTATGACTTTATAGCATTCATTTATGGAATTTTATCTATGTTTACGATTGCTTTTTTTGTGAGTCAGGGTTTGAATTACCACAAATATTGGATTGATCGTTCGAAAGAATACGGGCAGGCGATCACTTTTATGGCATCTGAAAACTGCCAAAACCCCCTGTTGCGTTCCAAGTTGGGTCGGTTTAACAAGTGTGAAGATGCGGAAGAAATCCTGGGCAGATATCCTGTTATTACGGCACTGCACGACGTTGCAACGGATTTAAACATTTGCGGACATGGGAGATGTAGTATATTTTACTATGATATTACGGCTAATCTTCACAAAATATTCGTGGGACTTGGGTTGTTGGCAATTTTGGGGCTGTGGATTTTTAAAAAGTCATGTTCCGACAAGAGAAAAATGCAGGAGATAGAGTACTACTCGTTACCCACTAAAAAAAATATATAAATAGAGGGCTCATGTTCTGAAATGAACATCCAAGGAAACACTCTGGTCAGGGGTGTGAACCAACCTCATGTTGTGATTCCTGAGGGGGTCGAGATTATTGGACCAGATGCATTCTCCCAGTATGATCTCACTAGTATAATATTCCCATCTACTCTGACCAGCATCGGAGAGGGTGCATTCAGAAATACTGGTCTCACATCAGTGGATTTGTCTGCGACACGCCTGACCATAATCCAACAGTTTACATTCGCTGGATCCGGGCTCACCAGTGTAAAATTCCCGTCTACCCTGACCCACATCCGAGTTGCTGCATTCTCTCAGTGCACCAGGCTCACCAGTGTGACATTCTCAGAGGGTCTGACTAGCATCGGGGAGTATGCATTCTATCAGTGCTATCCTCTCACTAGTATAATATTCCCATCTACTCTGACCGGCATTGGAGCATCTGCATTTTCCGATTGCAGGCTCACCAGTGTGACATTCCCAGAGGGTCTGACTAGCATCGGGGAGCATGCATTCTACCAGTGCTATGATCTCACTAGTATAATATTCCCATCTACTCTGAATGGCATTGGAGCATCTGCATTTTCCCAGTGCATCAAACTCACCAGTGTAGTATTCCCATCTACCCGGACAAGCATCGGAGATAAGGCATTTTTCAAGTGCACCGGACTCGTCAGTGTAGATTTCTCATCTACCCTGACAAGCATCGGAAACAGTGCATTCTATGGTTGCAAAAGGCTCATTGTCATTGTCCCCCCCTGTCGGGTGGCACTAAATGCTTTTACAGACTGTTCTCTCGTGATGAACGCTTCTGGTAGTTATAATCCTGGCTCTATTGTCGTAGACCCGAAAATTATAGGTTTGAGACAACGACTTCTGGCGTTATGGTCACAGAATGTTCGAAGACAAGGGCTTTTGAGACAGGTGCACAGAGGCTACAGGGTTGCTCTCTATGAGGTTTCGGAGGGTTATGACACGGTACAGTCGAATAGGGAACGCGCAGAAGTGTTGCAACTTTGGAGGGAGATAAAACAGGTACTTGGTCCAAACATGCGTTTTGTTGGCATTTTATTTCGCAGAATCATAGCAGGAGGCAGAAGGTTTATGACAATGAAATCATATTTGAACCAACCAGAGGAAGCCAAAGTGTTTAAAAGGGTGTTGGAAGATCTGGGCATTGCAGAACCAAGAAGGTTTCGCAACTGGCAGGGTACATTAGAGTCACAGCTTAGATTTTAAAACATAATCCTTCGTTTTTTTGAATTAATTCTGTAAGAGGAGCTACTTGTCGTGAGATCTTCTGTGTCCCTGTACTTTAGAATAAATGGTTCGTAGACGCACAGGAATGCGTTTTTAATCTCTGTGATGTCCTTTGCCCCTGTAATGACCACCTTGCCCGATCTGAAGAGAAGAAAGACTACTTTGGGATTTTCAACCCTAAGAACAGCACCAGGGAAGAGTGTCGGTTCGTAAGACACGTACGGACCGTGGTCGGAAGCGAGTTGGTGCAGTTTGAGTGGGAATGGAACACCCGCGGATGCCACAATGTTTTGTATGTGAAAGTCTTTAAAACATACTTTAATGCCAGCGTTTTGTAATAGTCTTGTATATTTCCTGCAGGACAGCAGCGATTCGTGAATGTTTTTGGACCCGGTGCAGACCATGTTGCCAGAGCTAAACGTGAGGGCGGTGGTTTTCGGGTCTCGTATGCGTATAGTCATGGCTGCGAACTTAGGGGGGTTAAAATCACAGAAGACGAGTCTCTGCGAGATATCTCTCAGGTTGAGATTGGTCAGTCCGAGCGAAAAAGTAGCCACACAATTTTGTATATGAATGGTCGGTGCATCTTGTTCTGTCGGTTTCAATTGCGATATGTCGTACTTGCTCTTTCCCATCGTAATAGTACTTATTTCTTGTAATACACCATAATGATAAAATACGTTTTGTTTTTTGTTGCATTTCGCTTTTTAGTTCAGTCTGTAAGCAATACGTACAACGAGGGGGCAGCGCGTTGTAAAGAACTACTCTCCTTTGCCCAGGAGACAGATGTTGACTCTGCAAGGAATATCTACTGTTTCGAGGCTGTGCAGGAGGACCAGCGGTTGACACTGGACACGCTGCGGGGGTATAAGCTCGGATTTCTAGCAACGAACGCTACTTACGCGTACGACAGCGAAGTTTTGAAATACGCCTGTGCACTGCCCTGGTACGTACTGGAGATGTTGGAGTGGACAGCTGGTGTGACTCCGCTGTCTGTAGTGTGGTTGGTATTCCGCTTGCTAACTTGGTTGTGGGACAAGCGCCCAAAGCCCAAAATCAGCCCTATGGCGCCCGCGTCTCCGCCGTCCCCTCCGTCTCCGGATCGCCCCCCGATGGATCGTCCGCCTCGACCCCGTAAGCCCCAGCAAGGTATTCGAAAGCGAAAGGAAGAGAAAAGTTTGATGGCAAATCTTAATAAATTAGCAAGTTTATCCCCGAAACTTCGCAATCGTATTATGGGGGCAGATGTATAAGCATTGCGTCCGTAGTCTGAATGGACTGTATCGAGGTCCTCGCTGCCCATTGCACGCTTAGCAGCGAGGAGATAACTGAACGGATCCGCAGCTACACTTGCACGCATGTGTTTGAAATGGATGGGTACGACTATGTATGCGTGCAGTGTGGTCTTTTAAGTACACCGTTATATGCGCCCCCAAAACGTTACTTCTAGCGGTTTTGAGCACTAATCTTTTACTAAAAGGTTTTTTTTAAAAAAGGGAAATAAAAATATTTTTTTAGGATTAAGAAGATAGGTCTCAGATCTGCTAGAAGTAGCGTTTTGGGGGCGCATATAACGGTGTATATCTCGGTTTCTTGTTTTTGTAGTCATGGAATCTCATGCTAAGGAAATCCCCTTGAGCCGTCAGATGTGTGCGTCTTACGATGCTTATATTGCATCTTTACCATTTATTTTAAACCGCCATAAGGTGGATATTACTAGGTATGTGTTTGACGGTGAAAAGCATTTCCGGATGGATTTTGTGGGTGCTCAGCTGGAGCGTCCCAAATTTTTAGAAGCGGATGGCACATCACACGAGGTTGGTCATCTAGAATGTTTGCAACGGAACCTTAGTTACAGTTTACCGCTCTATACGAACGTGCATGTGACTTTGAATGGCAAAAAGGAAATATTTGAGTCTGTGTATCTGGGAAAGATCCCTCTGATGGTGGGGTCTAAACATGATCCTCATGAGCCCATGTGTCCACACGACCCTAAGGGATATTTTATTGTGAAGGGTAGTGAAAAATCAATAGTGTTCCAGAAAGCACATATTCACAATTGTCCGTTAACGCTGCATCGTTTTTCGAATGGAGTTGATTCGTTCGCAGTGTGCTGCAAATCAGAAGGAGAGGGTGTTGCCGTGACGACTATAAAGTGGAATGGACGTGCGATGGTGAGTTTTCCTAAAATGAAGAAAGAGATTACAATTGGCACCTTGTTGAGTTTACTTCCAAAACCCGCGTTTGTGACTTTGACAGAGGAAGAGAACTGTTTTTATAAGGACAGTCTTGAAGATAAAACAGAAATTTCAATACAGGATACATACTTGTTAGGAGAAGAAGAAGATGACCGGATGCAAAAAGTTATGTCATATTGCATTCCTCATACGAAATATAAGGCTGATTATATTCTCCTTATGCTAAAACAATTGTATCGTGATATCCGTGCAAAAAAATGGTCAGATAAGGATAGTCTTATGTTTCAGCGCATTGAGATGGTACACGACTTATTAAGCGGCTTGACGCATCATTTGTTGAACAAGATGACACATACAATGTATCAGTTCTTGCATAAGAAGATGACTGGGAACATTCAAAAGCGTACGATATTGAGATTGTTATCACGGACGACAACGATAACAGACGGTCTACAGTTCGCGTTGGGTACGGGTAACTGGAACACGCCCTCTTTCGACGGACGTCAGAGAGTTGGGGTTGCTCAATTGTTACAGAGAGGCACGGTCTACACTGCTATTAGTCAGCTCAGGAGAGTGTCGTCATCGATCAAGCCAGAACAAAAGTTGAGCAAACCTCGTTTTCTTCATGGTACACATAGGGGTAGATTGTGTTACCTGGAAACACCCGAGGGTGCTAGCGTGGGTTTGGAGTCCCAATTAAGTTTGGGTGCGTACGTGTCTATCAAAACCCCTTCGGATGCAATTTACGAATTAATATGTGCCATTACTGGGGATCTACTGGTTTTAATTAATGGTGGAATAGTGGGCTATGGTAGCGAGAAAGTAGCTGAAGTAGTCCGGGCAGCTAGGAGGTCAGGGCAAATTTCAAAGGATGTGTCAGTAACAACGAACGATGCTACCATCTGCGTACCTAATGTTTGTATCCGAACAAACAGTGGTAGGATCTGCCGTCCGTTATATATATTGCCCAGACGAGAGTCTGAGGGAATGTCTTTCACACATATGCTATCTGAAGGTATAGTAGAGTATTTGGACGTGTACGAAGAGGACACAATGTACATAGGGTCAACGCACGAGGAGATAGACCCCAGTTTGATGTTAGGATTCTGTGTAGCAACGACCCCCTATTCTGATCGCAACCCTGCTCCTAGGAATACTTACCAGGCTGCTATGTTAAAGCAGGCTCAGAGTGTGAATTCCTTAGCTTTCTTGGATCGTTTTGACACGACAACGAATGTGTTACATTATGGTCAGAAGCCTCTTGTGACTACGGAGGTGGAGCGTGTGTACCCCCATGCCCTTCCTACTGGTGTGAATGCAATTGTGGCTATCATGCCTTTCGAATACAACCAGGAGGATTCTATTATTGTGAATAGATACAGTGTGGACCGGGGGTTTGGTAGGTGTACTCAGTTGAAAACAATTAAGGATACCCTGTGCCCTGATGAAACGTATACAGCGTTCCCCCCACTGAATCGACAAGTGGAAAAGGGAGATAAGTTACTTGAGAAAAAGAAACAAGGGTATCGCAAGGTGGGTGGCAAGAGGGTTGCTTTCGAGAAAGATGTTTTTTTGGATTCCATGCACGAGGGTGTTGTGGACAAAGTACTCGTCTATAAGGAACGCAACGGCAGCGATGCGTGCAAGGTGCGGCTCAGGAAAGCACGTGTACCTACTGTTGGAGACAAGTTTGCTTCTAGGAGCGCTCAGAAGGGTACTATCGGCATGCTTGTGCGTGGTGAGAACATGCCATTCACATTGGACGGGATCACCCCCGATATTATTTTAAACCCCCATGCGATTCCATCTCGGATGACAATGGCTCAAATTTTGGAGTGCCTCAAGAGTAAGTACGGATGTCATGTGGGGCTGCAGGACGGGTCACCTTTCAACGGTGATACGGCAGAGGGTCTGATGGACATGTTGCATAGTATGGGGTTTGCTCGTAACGGCACTCAGGTGATGCAGAGTGGTATCACTGGAGAGAGATATCAGGTGCCCATCTTTATTGGTCCTACTTTCTACCAGAGATTGAAACACAATGCTGAGGATAAGATCCATGCTCGTGGTAGGGGTAGAACATGTTTCCTGACTCGTCAACCGAACGAGGGCAGAGCAAATGGGGGTGCCTTGAGAGTAGGGGAGATGGAGAAGGACGCGTTACTTGCACATAGTGTTCCGCACGTACTCGTGGAGAGGCTTATGCATTCTTCCGACGCATATGAAATGAGTGTGTGTGCGTGTGGTTTAACTCATAGTGTGAGGGGTGGTGTGTGCAACCGCTGCGACACTGCAGCTACAACTATGACCGTCCCCTATGCGTTCAAACTACTGGTTCAGGAATTACAGGCAATGTGCATAGAGGTAAAATTAACGTGAATATAAGTACTGTGTACTGTAGTAAAATGCTTATTATATATGGAGATTCCAACACTGTAAGCACAGAGATGTGGAATGGCAAACGTGTCTGGGTAGCGGGTAAGTCTGTATCAGAGGATGTTGTTCAGACCTACATGGGGGCGTGCATCATGGTCGTAGAGCGCGTGTCTGACTTGAAACCTAACATGGAGGGCATATACGTGATAAACGAAGGGGGTGCGGATGTTTCTGAGGAAGCGGTGCTCAGGGGTGCATTCTGTATGAATTGTACAATGAAGGAAGGATTGTGGAGATTAAAACAGATGGTATAAATATTAATATGTTTGTTTTTAAATGCAGTTGATTCACTCTATTACTTTGACTGGTGTGGTACTTTTGAGTTCGGCTTCTGCTCTGTTTCATTACCGAGAGAAACCCCTTCGCGATGTAGCGATTGTATCTGGTCTCTTATGTGCGGTCTCTGCGTCCAAATTGGCTGACCCTCAGTATACGGAACAATTCAAGGCAGTTTCGAAAGGAATATGGGTATACTTAAGCACCATGTAAAAATCTGTGTAGACTATTGGGTGTGACATTTCCTGGATTACAGTGTTCTATCATGTGAAGCCTTTGTAGTGCACATACCATGAGTTGTGAACAAAAATAGGACTCGTATGCGAGACTCCTCCTCCTCCAAGGTATTATAGATAGTAGTGCGCCTGTTTTGTCATACTGTGCCCCCAGTTGATTCGAGAGCCATGTGATGGTGTTGAGCTCGCTTTCCCAGGATATGTCCACGTGCAGTAAGTCTCGTTCTGGGACCGACCAGAACGGCGAGTAACCCGTGAGTACCCTGTAGCGCACCACGTCCCCCCATATAATGTATACGGCTATATCTATGGGTCCGGGTCGGTTTCTGATACTACCTAACCCCTTGACCCTCGAGAGTACTTGTTTTCGTTGGTCTTCGGACCATCTGAATATAAATTCTGAATGACAGAACGGACCTCCTGTAGCTGCAGCTGCAAATTTATTGAATAGCGAGTTGTATACTCCTTCTGGGCGCACGAAGGACGCATACAGCATTTTATTACAGGCATGTTATATAAATAGGTGTGTGAGATAGTAAATGGAAAGAATATCTTTTTGGACTTTAAAGTATCTGCAGTTTCATAATATGACTTGGCATCCTGATTTGACAGACCGCGACTTTCATCATATTCCCAAACACCATCGCCGTAGCCTGATAGGACATTGGGAACTTCCAGAGACTCTTGACCTGAGGGATAGTGGTCTGGTGGGACCTGTTCATGACCAGGGTGACTGTAATTCTTGTTGGGCATTTGCAGCGGCTGGTAGTTTGGAGTATTGGTTGAAGAAGGATGATCCCGACGCTGAAGTGGATGTTCAGAGCATTTTAGACTGTTCTCCCGAAACATATGGGTGTCTGGGTGGTTTGATGGAGCATGCTTTCAATTACAATCATTATTTTCCAATGGGATACAGGTATAAAGGAAGGGCTGGCATGTGCCGTGATCACGAGGAAGGTGTGCGTGCTTTGTCTCATGTGGAAGTAGATATTGATGTGGAGTATGCTTTGCCGTATATGTTAAAGAAGTGGGGTCCTGTGTCTGTGGCTGTTGATTTTGCAAAGTTGAGTGGGTATAAGGGGCATGTGCTTACCTATAAAGACTGTAAAGACGACCCTCACCATGCGGTGCTTTTGGTGGGGTATACGCCTCAGTATTGGATCGTGAAGAATTCTATGGGCACAGATTGGGGAGATAATGGATATGCGTATATAAAAAGGGGTCATCATGCATGTGGTTTGAACACTTATGCATCGGTTGCCACCGGAATAATTACATCTTGAATCTCTGGAACATGCGATTGGCAAGGGCACAACTGTGATGCACTTTGAATTTCCAGTCGGTGCGCTTGTGGTCTTGTATCCAAGCTTTGAGTTCTTCGACCGATGCGATGCCTGCCCCCTTAAAGACCCGATCGCTTTTGGGTCCGACACCCTTGAGACTCGTGAGGGGTGTGGACTGAAACAGTTTGAGATGTTTGCAGATCCTTTGGAGGGCGACGGCGTCATCTTCTGCGTGGTGTTGCCTGAAGGTGCCCCCGAAGAGATGCCTGTAGACGTAGCCCAGGGAGTGTGACTGTAGTTTCATTTTGCGAATTTCGGGCAGCGAGTCTTTGAACGTGATATCAGGCTTGAGCCCTAGCCTGTCAAAGTGCCCCTGCATGATTTTTTGATCAAAGGACTTGCCGTTGTGGGCAACCCATGTGCCGGTGCCAAAGGCGAGCATGCCCTTGACGGCTTCTTCCGGGCTGAGGAAATTTTTGCGGATCTTGTCGATATACTTGGCTTGTTCTTCGAAGGGTTTGCGTCTGACTGCAGTGTTGAGCAGACCTTTGCCTGCCAGCAATTTTGTCCAGAAACGGATGGTGCGCTCGGGATGCTGTCCCAGTTCTTCGAGTCGTGATATGATGGGATAGCCTTTGACTGGATCGACCAAGCTGCTGTAGGTTTTCCTGCCCTGGACGATGCCGACTTCTAGTAATCTCTGATCTGTGCGTTTGAACCCTTTGCGAAGAAAGGTGGACTCTAGGTCGTAGAAATACATTTCTAAAATAATCCTAACATATATAAGACATGTTTTTACTTTCAAATGTACTTTGTGGGTAATGTATTATCTCCCACAGAGACACAGCCTGAGCAGGACGATCCTACGTTTGCGTTTACCCGCGAGGAGGCGAGTGTTGATTTTAGCGGGATTCCGATTTATATGGAGCACGATGAGAAAATGAAAGTGGGGTGCGTAAGGTCATGTTGGAATAATCCAGACGGGAGTAAGTGGATTGTGGGTAAAATCGACGATCCTAGCATCTACGGGTCCTTTGCAAGGAATGCGGTGCGAGAATCTTCGTCAGGTACGAGATATTACACAGGATTGAGCCTTACGCATACACACACACAGTATGCAAACGGGAAGACGGAGAAACAACCTGTGGAAGTGAGTTTGTGCGTGGATCCTCGCAGAGACGACTGTAGAATTATATTCGTGGATGAAACAAGAATCGATACGTATAAGGCATCTAATAAAACATTAAAAATGTCTAACCCCGTTGATACACCGATGCCCGACACCCCTGCCCCCGTTGCTCCTACTCCGGCTGCCCCTGCCCCCGTTGCCCCCGCGGGAGAGGAGACTTCCCCGGACCAGGAGAAGCTCATGCGTGTTATTGTGGATCAGCAGAAGGATCTCGAGGCTTTGGAAGCGAAAGCTAAGGAGTTGGAATCTCTTAAGACGGAGCTTGCCGAACAGAAAAATAAAGAATTTCGTGTAGCTTCTGCTAAGAACGAGGCTATGGCTAAGGCTCTTGTAGATTCCTGGTCTACCACACTGGACCAGGCTGATCTTACAGACGCAAGCCGTACCCAGATTATCGACCTTGCGAAGAAATTTCCCCACGAGTCCGAGGAGTTTTTCCGCATTGCTCACCATGCCTCTAAGAAGAGTATGGAGCGGGAGAAGGCAATGAAAGAGGCTATGGACGCTTCCAAGAATGCCGACCTTAAGAAGGATTTCAACGCTGTGATGAATAAGACTGTGCATGTTGCGAGTAAGAAGAAAAAGGAAGAAAAGACAGACAAGGTTCATTTTATGGATGCGCTGAACAAGTACCGTGTGACGGGTAGTGGACGTACTTTGATGGAGGAGGTGGTTGAGATTGGGAATAAAAAGCGTAGACGCATGTTTTAAATATTATATAAATCTAAAAGTTCATTGTACTAAATCTCTCATTTCTACGCACAACCGAATATCCATCCTTAGTTCTTTTCTCCTTAAAGAGAGTCGGCAATTTCACTCCCCCAGACTGCATGACAACGTATCCAACACCCGCAACAGCAGCAACACTTCCACCAACAATCAGTGCAATGATACCTCCCGAAAGACCTGAATCCGTATCCGTGGTATCTGTGGTATCCGTGGTGTCTGCCTGACCACCTTCCTCGAGACTCTCAACAGCATCTTCGATCTGGTCGGATATGGGCAATACAACCAAGTCACCGACAACTGTGGACTCACCCGCTCCGAGGATCATCTCTGATCGCAGAAGCCTGCGTCTTCCAGCGAGTCTCTGTTCCCAGAAAATCGTGTATCGGAGTGTGGCAAAGGCATCGTCGGCAAACAACTTGATAGGTGAGTCGGCAAATTTGATGAAATGACCTTCGACGCCGACTTCACCCGTATTACCCGACGAGCCGAACATATTATTTCTTATAGCACCAACACAACTCTCTCCATTTGCATCATCTTCTTCAGTAGTAGCACTCTCGCACAGGAGTTCAGCAGCAGACCCAGGCAGCTGGCGGGTCAACTTAGTACGCATGATGTACAATGTGGAGTCACCAAGACCAGTGACATTCAGCCGACCGCATACCATATCGGTGAGAGCCCTTGGGCTGGTATTAGAAGTATTCTCACCGTAGGCAGTAGCGCAGTCCGGCACCGGCAAGGCGGCTCCGGCATTGTATAGTGTAAGTTCAGCTGAGGCTTTGTTTACTTCGCTAGAGCCATCACATGGGGAGCCTTCCATATTAATGGTGAATTCGATGTCAAGCTCAGCTTGACTTCCACCACTCACTTCGTCGAGTTCGACTTTAAGAATCTGGGGCTTCGACAAGGTTACCAATTTCTGTGGAGCCGAGTCACAGATATCCAGGCACTCTGTAGACCACGTGAACTGACCATCGTTACTGTTATTTGCTGGCGCTGCCCATGCGGTCAGCGAACTCTTGAAATCAAGAGGACTGTTTTCATAGTCGGCAGTGATATCCACAGATGTGGTAATGTCAGCAACTGCCTGGAGACGGTATGTTCCGGGCAAGCTCGCACAACCATCGTCAGTGTACTGAACCTGATTCAGCACTGCCACGATAGAGGCAGAATCTGTTGAATCTTCCTGCTGCACAGTAGTCAGCGTCTGAGTCGATTCACCAACCATGATCTCCTGCACAGTCACCGAAAGTCTCTTGGTCTGACAGAAAGATATATCACGTTTATCTCCGTATGTGACCTTGAATCTTTGGACAAGGTTGACTTCGGCACCGAGAGCAGTCTGCGAACCACATGCCTTGAACCAGTCTACCATATCCTTGGCTTTCACAATACCCGAGTACTCGGTAGCAGTAGCCCAATCTGCTTGTGCTGTTTTGCTGCGACTCTGTGTGTATACGAGACAACCGGGGGAGTCGGTTGCATGTTTTGCAACCTTGTTAGTCGGGATGGAATCGTCGTCAATACTTAAAGTACCGTCAGCCTGGCAATCATCTCTGGTGGCGGGGATTAGGTAAGCCACACGTTCGAGGTCGTAGTAGCGGTTGGGTGTCTCATCAGTGTCCACCTCATTATCACCCCAATCCGAAGTCTCCTGACGAACAATAAGTTTGTTATGGTCAGTTTTGTTAGTTGCTCCGGCAAGGTTATCGGATGCAGACACAGCGAGTTCAATGTCCCAATCAAGGGAAATATTGTGGATGGTGGATTGCCTGCATGTTCCTGGACAAATGACGGGGGCATATGCACGCTCATCGCTAAATGCAACAAGGGCACCGATGACACCAGGATTGCGGGGGAAGCCATTCACGGAGCAGAGACCTTCGAGCAGGGCAACCGGGTTTGTGTGATTAGGTTTCACACTACTAGAGTGGGAAGCCACCCTCGCACACGAAGTACTAGTGGCACTGCCGGGAGCTTCATCACACATTTTCACCAGCGAAGGATCTGCTTCGAAGGATTCGCCTCGGAGGACACCTGAGATAGCATATGCAGTGTCCTGACCTGCTCCTCCAGATGTCCGGACATACTCGAACAGAGGATTGCATGGATCATGTTTGGTCAGGTCATCTGCATCGAAATCCACGGGTCGGAATACACCAGAGGTCAGTAGTGGTTTGCCAATATTGATTGGCATGGCATTGGACAAAATGACCTTTTCTCTGTCGCAGGTCTTGAACACCTGACCCTTAAGGGTAAGGGTTTTCACATAGGTGGGGACATTTTCGATGGTTAATGTGTTCGTGTTTAGGGAAACTTCCTGCACAAAACTGTCACCTTCTACAGTAAAGAATGCGGCTTGACTGATCAGATTTGCAAATGTATCAGTGGGTAATTTCATTGTGACATCGTGGCGGATGACATTAGAATGAAGATCCACGGCGTACTCTTGAAAAGTGACATTGGCAGGGTTTACAAACTGTTCCTGGTTACCAGTTCCTCGTGTAAACTTCTGGGTGAAGCTGTAAGGGGTTCGCAGGTCTTCAGCGGCTTCTGTACCATTAAGTATAGACAAAAGTGGTTCAACATCTGGGTCAGTTAACCCCACTGTCCTGGCAGCGCAGCGATTGTCCCAGAATTTAGGCGAGTATGAATCAGCACCCACATTGTGTTTCACACCAACACTGAGACATGCCAGGGCTGAAGCGCTAGTCGAATCATCAGTATTACTATTGTTAAAGGGACAGCTGGCACTGCCAATGTCCGGGCATGTGAATGGACAGATCATGTCTGTGAGCAAGGATCCAGATCCATCGCCGTCGGAACCTATGGTACCGTCACTAGAGTCCCTGGCTTCCAGTACATCGGCAGCAACTGCAGCAGCAAGGGTGTACTTGGCAGAGTTTTGTGCCGAAGTCCATGCTTTCACTCTGTCGCGAACGTCTTTTCCATAGCATGCTTCAAGGTAGTCGTACACTTTAGTTCCGGAAAGAGGGTTATTTGGTTTATGGAAGCACTGTCTGAACTTAAACCCTGTACCTATTGTGGTGTAGTCCACCAACTCCGTGGCGACAGAGAACGATTTTGAGGCAGTGGAACTGAGTATAAGAGTAGATTTAAGTCCACCTTTACACAGGTCTTCATCCGTACCACTATTAGTACAGTCGTCTACCCCGGACTCGTAATACTGTGGGTGTGGTTTTTCTGCACCGAGATTAAATAGTACATCGTGTTCCATGTTGAATGTTCGACCATCACCTGTAAGAGCACGGTCGTTTTTTGTGAAGTAGACTTCACCTGTAGTTACAGCATCGTCAATAATGCCTGCCAGTTTAGCTTCGTCTGTTGGCTTGTATTGAAGATCAAATACAATTTTCTTCCTAAATCCCATAGGCTGGATACATGGGAATACCGCAGTCAGGTTAAGAGGCGCAGTGTAGTCTGACTTTTTTTTGTAGTCTTCGCTATTGAGCATTTTTGATTCGAATACAGTGGTGTCTATGCCGGCAACACATGTACCCTCATAGTGCACACGCACATAAGACCCCTGGATTGCAACGGACGAGGTTACATCACCCACTTTATTCGTGGCAGAGTTAATGGGCTGATCGTTCCATTGAGAAGTATCTTGATCCTGCTTTTGAACTTTACAGGCGTACACCAGAACAGAGTCGGTAGAGAAAGCAGACCTATCCGGTTGACCCCCCTCGGTCCTCACTTTGCTTTGGTCGATTTCAAGTTCTTTAATCTGTGCTTGGAAAGCTTCGTAATCTTCGGCAACATTGTTCCATGCCTTCACTACTTCCGAGGCTTTTTCACAGACTATCCTCAGAATGTCGCCAGCGGGGAAATTTGCTAGTGTCAAATCACCTTGACCGTCTTTTATAAGTTTTCGGGTAGTGCCATCGAACACACCGTAGTTCACATGACCATGTTCTCTCAAATCTTGGTAATCGGCTGCAACATAGTTGGCAGCCCCGAGCAGTAATAATGCACCGAGTGACTTCATATTTGTTATGATGATATCAGTGTATTATACTTATTTTTTTTTGTTTTGTATAAAAGCCGAGCAAAATATATGAAATGAAACGGGAAGGAAGACATAAAGACACCTGTGTGTGTGGAGAACAAGAAATTGACTGTGGTCACTGTGGTGTGGGTATTATGATTACATCTATAGTTCTGTTACTGACCCTTACCATAACAATGGTGTCATTTACCAGTATAATACCAACATGCACGTCCAGTAGCCAGTGTCCGGCTGGTCCGGGCGAGCGTGCCAGGTGTCGGGGCATTTGTTTGATAGATGTTGTCACCGATTTTTGTCAACAGGATTCAGACTGTACCACATTTGACTGCACTGTTTCAAAATGTGGTGCAGATGGTTCTTGTATTTATATACCAGAACACGGTGCACCTTGTGACGATGGTCTGGCATACACGGTGAGTGACCAGTGCTACAATGGTGTTTGTCGTGGTACAGCTATCCCGAGACCTTGCATGTTACAGCAAGGGGGGATTTTTGTTCCCGACCTATCACAGAACGGAGATTCGTGTTCTGATGGCAGCCGTTGCACAGTGCATGATATTTGTCAGTCTGGTCAGTGTGTGGGCGAATCTGTCATTTGTCCGAACGAGACCTGTAAAATTGCAGCTTGTAATCCGGATGTCGGATGTGAATATGCAAATGTACCAGATACTATTCTTCAACCAGACTTGTGTACGATCGCTCAGTGTAATGATGGTGAATATTCTGAAACATTTAAAAATTGCTTCGACGGTAACCCTTGCACTGTGGACGCGTGTTTTCCACTTTCGGGGGACTGTGTACACCCCCTGTCTGACGAATCGTGTATGACAGTTTGTACTGAACATTCCGACTGCGATTCGCTGAGTTCTAATACAGAGTATTTGTGTTGGGATGGTATGTGTGCAGAGTCTGGAAGTTCGCAGGACATTATTCGCATTTCTCAAGCAGAACAGGATATGGAATCCTGTCCCGACAACCATGCGCGTTTACAGATGCGTTTCTATGTAGACGACGAGGTTGAGAATGGCGTGATGCATTTGCCATTGCATGACGGTATTCTTCCAATTTTCCCTCACATGGATGCATTTGACGTGGAGACTGTGCAGCTGTACGAGGGTAACATGGTAAGAACATACTTTTCTATGCGCACACAGTGTCATAATCTCCTTCAGGATTGCTACCCCTTCCTCGAAGGCAAGTACGAATTTCTTGTACGAAAATACCCATGTACGTCTATTTCTGGTTCAAACTGCATAATGGACTCACCTTCTACGGTGAAGGTGATTGCACCTATTAGTTTGGTAGATTGCCCATATGGTAACAATGTAGTTTTATCTATGGTACCACGGCTTCACATAACGCGTTCGTTTTACACTGTGTTTTTACAGATGGAGTTGGGTGACATCAGTGCATGGATTACTGATATTCAAATTTGTATTCCAAAGGAATCGTCACTTAAAAAGTGTATTTTGAATACTGATAGTCTCAACTGTCCATATCGTGGTTGTTTTGACACACCACTTATTTATTTAAAGAAGAGGATGACACTTTTGAGTAATGGTAATTACACATCAGCAGCAGCCACAGCATCGAACGCGTTGAATCTTCAATTTTCTCGAGGATACGAAAACTATGCAGGGGACAGATGTGAAAATGTAACAGAAGTGGATTTTGCTCGTTTTTCTATGATTTCATGGGCTCAGGAATTTGAGGGCAAGCCGGTGGTGATAGATGTAAAGTTTGATGTACCCGAGTGTGGGGGGAGACGCAGACTTGGTGAAAAGATGAGACGACTTGGTGTTACAACGTTATAACGGTGTATTTACAGGAAAATATTCCTTTACAAATCATGAAACGTCCACGCGACACAGAATATTTCCAACCTTGTAAACGCCATCACATTGAGAGACCCATGCTTAAGAGAAAGCACGGAACCATCCACGGACCAAATAAGAGGAGCAGGGTAAACGAGGCAGAGGCACTGCATAGAATGCTAGTGGACGCATACGCAAGGATAGCGCAGTTGGAGCAGGGCTTAAAGCAACTAAAATTCCAGCAGGAATATCATTGTAGACAAATGAGTCATCAGATGTATAACCATGGAATACATGTACACTAAATGGCATATGCATTGAGTCAATGGCACTATCTGGAACAGCACCCAGCTGTTGTGCCAGAAGTGCCAGACATTCAAAAAGTAACAGATGAAGTATGGAATGAAATAAACTCTTTATGTTCTTTAAACCATGTTAATATTAAGGCAGTGTATAACCCCGACAAATTTTCAGACCCTTCGTATAACTATGTATTAGCCACTGCTCGACGAACCATGTTTTTGATTGACAATGAGTGGCAGTCTGGAGCAGTGAACAGATATAATTTGACAGGCGATATCCATATTGACGTGAATCCATTTGTTCCAAATGGGTGGAATGTGGACAGTGGTAGCTGTGATATAGGCAATCACTATGATCTTCGTACAGTTTTGCGACATGAGATTTTACATGGTATAGGTATAAGTAGTAGTATTACACCAGACTCTGTGGGTCATTCGGTTGGTAATCATTGCTTCCCCTATGCTTTCGATAATGAAATCGTGGATAAGGATGGGACACATATAATATCAGGGTGTCATTTAATAACAGAGCTGCGTTCAGAATTATATGTGAAGGGGCTGCAATTGTATCACCCAGAGCGGTTTCGTGTAGGTAGTTCATTGTCACATGTAGACCACCGTGGACTTATGTTTTTTGGTATACCGTCTCGTCAATGTTTGGGATTTGACAGTGCGAGTTTGCTAATGTTAAATTCGATAGGAGCAAAATGTGCTGTTTCGACCCCAGTGGGTGTGACTTCGGGAACCACTGACACCAGTCTTTGGGGGATATATATATCGCTATTTTTATGTATAAAATGGGCTTTGAGGATTTAGATCCTGGACAGTGTCAGGCAACTCATGTTCAACCATTCTCCACAGACATGCATTTGTTTGGAATTGAATGTAGACAGTCGTGGTGGCTGGCTGCCGTGTTATTATTCACTATTCTGATCAAATTATTCCAGAATATGCTGTACACAAAGATGGGGCAGCTCCAGAGAGAGCTTCTTCAGATAGATAAAGAGGAAAGAACTTTTACCACGCCAAAGGTTTTAGAACTTCTTGGATTAGAATTTATAGCTGGTGTGATAGGTATTGTGAGCGTTCTCGTAATTACAGGAAACAATGCAATTATTTGGATTGTAATCATTTTAGCTAACTGTGTCGGCACCGTCTTGGCTTACACGCGACAGGAAGCAGATCATCATTCGACTGCTTTGGAATTTGCGAACATGCTGAAGAAGCGATATGGAACCGACGAAGAGGCGAAAAGAGCCAGGGGTGCAATAAACGAACTGTTGCGAGCCCTGAAAGACAACCCTGTCGAACTTAACGAGCCTCTTCCTGAATTACACCCACTTGTTCGGCAGAGATTATTCCTGTAGAAGAACAGTACCTCTTTTATAATTTCTATACACATGAATATCTTCAACTGTATATTCTTTACCCAGTTTTATAGTATCGCCTATCTGTAGAGGAATCATACCTGTAAACCATATATACCACCAATTTCCTTCGAAGGAATGATCTGAAACGATTTGTTGTGCGATAGAATATTTTCCCTTATCAAAGATGTCTCCCCTGTATTCTGCTTTTGAACACGCCTGCACAAGAGCTTGAAGTCTCCATCTTCTTTGGCTCATTTTCTAACACGGGTGGTCATTTATACTTTCCAATGACGTTGGCACGATGTGCAATAATAGAAACTAGTGGTCCCTTCGTCAGCACTCCTGGTCTGCATGCTGCGCTCTAGTACCTTATAGCTTCCACACCTGCACTGTGTTACGCTGTCTGGTACTTCTATTATCCCTAGAGCCGCTTGTAGGGGGATACCGCGCAATAGTTTCCGTATGGTGGTTTCGTATGGGACATCTGCATTATAAACGATTGGTTCGTAGTCTGGCGAGATACCGTTCGTTTTAAAAAGGTACAAAGCAATGTCTCGTTTAGACATGTTCATCTATAATTGCATTTGTAAATACACCGTAACAAATTTTTTAGACTATATTAATGTGGACGTCGTATGCTAAATGGGAGTTTCCTCAGATCTGTTAGGACGACTCGGTGGTTCTCGAGTTGCGTCTGGTCTTACTGATTTTTTTGCAATGATATTGGGATTTTTCAATATGTTGTTTAAGCCAGTAGAAGCATTTATGAAAATAATAGTCGAAAACAGCCTTGGCATTTCTCGCATGTCGTGGATTTTAGATCTCTCCATCGCAGTGTCTGCCATCCTGTATGTGTTCATGACGGAGGTTACGGATATTCCCACAGCAAACGATTTCGCTGTAACCGAGGTTGTAGCCAGAAGTATGGTGTTCGTATCTGGATTATCTTTAACTCTTGTAACCATGTCAGCTGTTGTAGGCTATCTGTTCGCAACCGGTACATATGGCTCAGGGGCTGTGGCAGGGTTTTTCGAGGGACTCACGTTCTCTGATAGATACGACATTTACCTTGCAACTTTCAGACACGGCATTCATTCTGTTCTAGCAGTTGCTGTCGCAATGCTCTGGGGGCTGAACGACGACCGTACAATTCGCTGGACTGGTTCCACAGGCGGCGACGACGATACGACACTGACATTCCTTCTGGTTCTTTTCATCGCCCTTATGGTATCAAAGTTCCTGTCTGAAGTAAAGCACGGTGAAGATGCGAGAGAGATGATGGTGAAGGCAGAGACTATCGGAGATTCTGCCGAACTGAAACCAGACTATAAGTTTAAACATGCCCGTGGGGCTGCTCTTACTGTGTCCACTGGTCTTCTCGTATACATGCTCGCCAATGCCGATTTGGGAGCTGGTTTCTTTTCCTTCATCGGGGGGAACATGGTTGCATTATCTCTTTCGGTGTACATCCTCGTGGTGGCGCTTGAACGCATCGCAGGTCGCAGAGAATGGGTCGTCGGGGGCGCTGGTGGGCTCGTGGTCACCGGAGTTATTTCCTTCTGGAACTTAATCTCTGCTGGCATGGCTCTTGCTGAGGATAAGAATCAGTCGGCTGTTGTTGTAGCTCTTGGTGTTATTTTCCTAGATGCCATGCGTGTGGGGTATGGTCAACCTGTTCCTGAAAAGGCGGTGGTGAGTGATGTCCGCAAGGTTTTCCTCCGCCTGCTCCAAGCTCTCGCGGGGGTTGTCGCGTTTGTCTATGTTACCAAGGTCAACGACGGCGACCATGTAACTGTTAGTCCGCTCCTCTTCGGTGTGGCTCTTGCATCTGCCCTTGTTAAGATAGTGGGTGTCAGTTACATTGGTAAGGATATGTTCAAGACTTCGACAGAGCACCATTTCCGTGAGCTCGCCTCTACTGGTCTGTTGTTGTCGTCGGCATACCTGTGGTCGCACCCGCTGGACGACACTGCTAGCGATTCTATTGCTGTTCTGTTCTTTGTCATTGGTATCCTGTGCAGATTCCTCGACAGTGTTCTTGATTTCATGATGACTGGCAAAGATGCCCTCAAGTACATTAGCTGGGACAAGGATGAGGAAGACGAAGGCGTGGAGTCTCCCACTTCTGACAACCCCCGTACGTGGTTGACTCTTCTTAGTCTTGCTACGTCTCTGGCGTTCGCTGCGATGGCGATGGACGAGAAGTTTGACCACATCAAACTGGGGGGCAACACTACAGTGGACGGTACTGTAACAAAGCGTCCACTCGACAAAGAGTTGTCTGATAGTATGATCGTTGCTGTGACGTTCATTTCGATTCACCTAGCTGTTGTCCTCATCAGCATTGTGTCCGATACGGTCCCCCAGGCTGCGATTGGGGCTCTGAGTCGTTCTAAATTTATTCGTTTTGCCGTAACTACTACAGTCCTTTCATCCTTGGCTGTGGCGGCTGGGAGTATTGGTTTTGGCACCGGTACGTTATCTAGTGACTCCGCCCAGTCGGATATTATGAGTGCGCTGGTGGCTTATTTATTTGCAGATGTTGTTGGTCGTGAATTATTGTAAATGTATATAAATAAATTATTACTTTATAATGAGAGCATCGTGTTGGCGTAAAAGTCTTTGTCCCTCGTCTCCATATCCTCCTATTGTGTTTGAAACCGGATCTTACGACGAGCAAATTGTTCTTGACCTTAATAGAACTTTTAGAGAAGTGAAATGGTTCGATGATCACCATGAGACTCTCCGCGGTATTTTAAACACCTTTTCTGTTGTCAATGAAGGGTTTGGTTATCCGCAGGGTCTAAACTACCTCGCGTGTCCTTTATTTTATGTATATTATCACGATAGTCCCAAAACTGCCGTAGAAGATACATTTTATTCATTACAGTCTTTGGTCCGTGTGGTGCTACCTCTATACCCTCTAGATGCAAAAGACACGTCCGCCCTGGCTACAATAGTGTCTGTGACCAATACAATTGTGTTACAGTGTTACGAAACAGAGCCAAAGTTACAGGTTTTGTTCTCCGAATCGCATTTCCCCTTTATCGTGAGTATTGTTTCTTCTATGGTACCGACAATGTATGCTAATATTTTTACACTTCACGATACTCTGTTACTGTGGGACGAGTTAATTGGAAAAAAACGTACTGGCATGTTTAAAGCTGTCGTACGTGTTTTGGTGCAGTCTATTCTGTTTCATAAAAATTTATTTATTTACCTACCTGCAGATAAAAGTATGACAATTTTCCAAAACATTTTGAAAGAGTCTATTTCCGTTTGTATATAACGGTGTATATGCAAAAAGTGTTATTCAGTTACAGATGTCATTTGACGATAAGGAACGACTCGAACAGAGGGAAGCGGATGAGGACGATATATATGCTGTATTTTTCGGGTACAAAGACATGCAGCCTTTTGTGACCAAGATTGTAGAGCATATGCGCACAGTAATGACAGAGAAAAGGTATCTAGATATCTTAAACAAGGTAGAATCAGAACATGACAGACTCCCTAAAATTGCATTGATAATTTTTGCAATTTGGTTATGTCCAGAACTAAAATTGGGAGAAAATGCCCAACCTAGACGTTTTGAACCGTTTGTACAGGGGATACAGAAAATGTGTATGAATATATTAGAGGGGAGGTTGTTGTCATTACAAGAGTTTGTAGGGAATACAGTTACAGATTATATAGTTACACCTAAACCTTAATTCTTTTTGTAGGGCGTTCTTTATC
>Ga0209630_10000415_pt1 | contig 48923 bp, 37 predicted proteins | sample COG_01_FD_184745 | JGI IMG/M metagenome (GOLD analysis project Ga0209630, IMG submission 184745) | Pelagic Microbial community sample from North Sea - COGITO 998_met_01 (SPAdes) (version 2) | ecosystem: Environmental > Aquatic > Marine > Neritic zone/Coastal water | place: Helgoland, sampling...
GAAGAAAGAGAAACAGAACAGTTTTTACTAGATGTCTCTAAATTTAAAATTAATGACATCTATATCAATTTAATTAGATTGAGGAATTGATAAAGGTAATCCAAAGTAAAACTCTAAAACTTTAAGCTTAAATATATAATCAAACTTAGCTCTAATATTTTCAGAAACAGAAGACTCATATCTTTGTTTTGATTGAATAAAATCAAAAGAACTTACTGAACCTAGTAAAAATCTATCAGAAGCATCTTCAAAAGCATTTTTCAAAGATTCCAAGGTTTTATTTGAAGCTTCATATAGCTTAATAGCTCCTTTTAAATCATTATAAGCTTGATTAATTGAATTTTCAAGATTTAATTTTTCTTGTTCATATTGATTTTGAAGTCTATCAAGATTTACTTTACTTCTTTCAACGTTATTTCTTATCTGTTTTCCTTGAAATATTGGAATATTTAAAGCAAGACCATATCCTTGACCTTTATTTAAATCAAACTGATCTTCAAAGCTAGGGGTATTGTCTAGGTAAGAAATTCTTGTATTCCATTGATAAAATGAACTAACAGTTGGTTGCAATTGAGATTTTGATATTTGAATATCCTTCTCAGCAATAGATATATTAGTCTCTGCTAATTTAATATCATTTCTGAAGGTTAAAGATTTTTCGAGTATTTCCTTAGGTGTTTTAGTTAGTATATCCGAAAATGGAACACTAAAATCTTCATATGCAATATCAAAACTTTCAAAATCATCAATTAGCAGAAGTTGTGCTAAACTTAACTTTGCATTTCTAAAATTATTTTCGGCCTGAACAACACTTTGTTCCTGAGATGCAAGATTTGCTTCAATTTCAAAAATTTGTCTTGGTGAAAATGTTCCACTTTCAATTAAATCTTTAGTTCTTTCAAATTCTAGCTTAGTAATTTCAAGTTGTGATTTTTGAACTTTAAGTATTTCACTATTAAACATAATTTGTAAATAGGAGTTTGCTACTAAAAGCTTAATATCATCTTTCATATCATCAAGTTGAAACTGTGAAGAAAGAATTTCAAGATTAGCTCTATGAAGTTGATATACATTTCTAAAGCCATTATAGACATCCAAACCAACACCTGCACTTATAGATGAAAATGAAGTAGTAATATCCTCAATTACATTAGTGGTAATATTTATCCCTCTACCAATGTTCCATTGGTGATTAGCTGATGCTGAAACTCTTGGAAGGAAATTTCCAATAGCGTCAGATTTACTTATTTCAGAATTAAGTAAGTTTAACTCTGATTGTTTAATACTTATATTTTTTTCTATTGCCATCTCAACAGCATCCTGAAGAGTTAAGATGTTTTCACTTGATTGAGAATAAACAAGTGTCGAAGAAAAAAGAGTTAATAGAATATATTTTTTTATCATTTTTTTTTTTTTAGTCATCATCTCTAAATTGATCGAATGCTGATTCTTCAGGCTCAATCTTAATCGGTTCTGTTTTATTCCAAATTTTAATTTTATCTGTCATATCTAGCCCATCTATAATCTCAACTTTTATTCCATCTGATAATCCAATAGTTATATCTCTTCTTTCAAAATTTTGAGAAGAAGTCTCTACTTCAACATATGGCAAGGAAGTTCTTCTATCAAACTGTAAAAGAGCCTCAGCAATAACCATTATATCTTGTTTATTGTCAACCACAAGAGTTCCATTTGCACTGTATCCAGCTCTTATAAATGTATTTTCATCCAGAATAAGGTCAGCCTCAATTTTAAATTGAACTGCTCCACCAGCTTCAGTCCCTTTAGGAGCAACAAATTTTAACTTTGCCTGAAATTCTTTGTCAGGAATAGCAGCCATACTTACACTTAAGCCCTGTCCTACCTCTAATTTTCCAACTTCAGCTTCATCAACTTGTCCCTCAAAAATCATCTTATTTAAATCAGCAATTATCGCAACTGTTGATCCAGAATTAAAGCTATTAGCTGCAATTACTTGATCACCTAATTTAATAGGAATTTCAAGAATAGTTCCAGTAATAGTAGCTCTAATATTTGTATTAGCAGTAGATGAGCCCGAGACAGATCCCTTTCTAATAATTTCTAAATCATTTTGAGCTGCTTGTAAGTTTTCTTTTGCAGTATTGAATCTTAACTCTGCATCTTCATATTCTTGTTGAGAAATTATTTGCTTTGAAAATAATTCTTCAGCTCTTTGCATCTGTCTCTCAGCATTATTAACGTTTAATTCCGCAGATTTAACTTGAGATTGAGCTCCATAAACAGATCTCTCATCCGGAACTACTTTAATTATTGCAATCAAATCACCATTATTAACCAAGTCACCTTCTTCTACCATTATTTCTGAAATTATTCCATTTAATTGAGGTTTAATTTCAACCTCATCCTCAGGAATAACTGTACCTGTCACAACAGATGTTTTCTGAATACTTGAGGTAAATGCAGTAGTTGTGTCATATTGAACTGCTGATGTACTATTTGTTCTTACGAAATAGGCAATAGCAAATAATAGACCTAAGATTAATACTATAATTCCGATATTTTTAAATTTCATTTTTTTTATTTTAATTAATTACTCTTCTCTTAAAGCCTCAATAGGCTTAATACTTACAGCTCTCTCAGCTGGAATTAGTCCAATAAGTGTTCCTAAAGTCACCATAGTTATAAATGCACCAAATACTATAGCTAAAGGAACAGTTGGATTTGTAAAGGGAAAATCCTCCAAACCTGAAGTACCTATATTTATAACAAAAAGTAAAAAGGCTCCAACAATTATCCCTATTATCCCTGCTAGAATTGTTAAAAAAACTGATTCTAATACAATTTGAACTTTTACTTCTCCAGGAGTGGCACCTAGTGCTCTTCTTATACCTAACTCATTAGTTCTTTCCTTAACTGCAATTAGCATTATATTACCAATTCCAATAACACCAGCAAAAATTGTAGCTATTCCAACAACAAGAGATAAGAAAACCATTCCTTTTGTAAATTTTATAATACTTTCAAATAATGAACCAATATTAAAGGATCCAAAAGCCCTATCATCTTCTGGGGATACAGTTTTTAATACTTTTAAATTTGACATTACTGTCTCTTCTAAATAATTTGGATTTACATAATCATATCCAGCTATAAACATAAATCCATATCGATCACCCCTATTGTATAATTTAGCGAAAGTGGTATAAGGAATAGTTATATCAGAATCTGAACCAAATCCACTTCCTTGTGAAAATTTTGTAACTCCCACTACTTTAAAGTTTACATTATTAATTTCAATATATTTTCCAAGTGGATCTTCACCCTCAGTAAATAGCCTTTCTTGTGTTCCTTCACCGATAACAGCTACTTTTCTTTCGTATTTAATATCCTCTTCATTAATATATCTTCCACCATCAAATATTTTAATAACTGAAATTTTAGCATATACTGGAAAATTACCAAAAACATTAAAGTTATCAGATCTAGTACCCCTTGTTACTAATGGAGGTGCGCCAGAAAAAGCCCCAGCTTGAAGACCTGGTGAAATATATTCAATTTCGGGTATTCTACTCTTTAATTTGTCAACATCATTTAATCTAAATAGGGGTTGTCTTCCTTCCTCAAAACCTTTATATGGAATAGAAGTTCGTTGTGCCCAAACTCCCATGGAGTTTTTACTTAACCCACTAAAAGCATCATCAAAACCATTTTCAAGACCTGTTGCGGATCCAGCCAAAGCTATATATATGAATATACCCCAGAAAACTCCAATAGTTGTAATTATAGTCCTAGTTTTGTTTTTTGAAATAGATTCAAAAATTTCATCCCACGTATCTCTATCAAATATTTTTTTTAAACTACTCATCTCTTAATGCTACAATTGGTTTAATTTGAGCTGCTCTTTTAGCTGGAATATATCCTGCAATTACACCAAATATTATCAATATTATTGTTGCTGAAAATGCAATATTCAAATCAACACCGGCTCTTGTTATAAAGTATTCTTGAAGAGCAGAAGAATCAAGGGAATTTAAGATTATAATACCTATTACCATCCCTAAAAAACCTGAAATTGCTGTAATAAAAATTGATTCAGTTAAAATCATCTTTATTATTTCATTTGGTTCAGCACCTAATGCTTTTCTAATACCTAATTCCTTCGTTCTCTCCTTAACAATAAATACCATAATATTTGATATTCCTATTATTCCGGCTATTAATGTACCAATTCCAACAAATGTTACAATTATTTGTAGTGCATTTGCAAACTGAAGAGATCTATCAATCTCATCTGCTACATTTCTAATTCTAATTCCACTAGGGTCAGTTGGATCAACTGATTTTCTTTTTTTCAAGAAAGATTTAATATTGTCAGATAGTTTAACTGCTTGGGATCCTGACCAACTTTGATCAAAAGTAATTCCAACTGTACCAACCACATCTGTTCCCTTTAAGATTTGCTGTCTTGTTGTGTAAGGAATAATAAGTTTATTTTCTTCAGTATCTCCACTAGTATCTTGAAAAACTCCTACTATTTTGAATGATCTTGATCCAAGATTAATAAATTTACCAATAGGATCATCTCCTTTAAAAATATCTCTTGCAACTAATCTTCCTATTGTTACGACTTTATTTTTTTCTTTAATATCCTTCTCATTAATATATCTTCCTTTCATCAAAACATGCTTTTCAATTAATTGATTTGAAGGCGATACTGCCGATATTTCAAAAGTAAAAGATTCTAGTCCATAAGAGATAGGTTCACTTACAAATAAACTTGGGTTAACATATTCAATAGAACTTGAAAATTCTTGTTTTAGTGCATCTATATCTGCATTTTTTAATTCAATACGTCTATTCGTTTTAAATCCACCATATGGCTTTGTAGTTTTTCCTGGATATATATAGATAACATTATTAGCGTTATTTAGAAATAAATCACTGTAAGAGTTTTTTAATCCTTCGCCAAGACCAAAAAGAATTATAAAGATTAGTATACCAAGAGAAACTGTCATACCAGAAAGAGCAGTCCTAAGCTTATTCTTTTGAATTGACTGAAATATTTCTTTCCAACGCTCTATGTTAAACATTCTTGATAATATTTTGCTTTACTTTTTTATCTTCTACAATAACTCCATCCTTTAAACGGACTATCCTTTTACACATTTCTGCAATATCTTGTTCATGAGTTACCACTAATATAGTTTTACCTTCGTTATTTATTTTTTGAATTAAGGCCATCACTTCCATTGAAGTCTTTGAATCTAGTGCACCAGTTGGTTCATCAGCAAGTAAAACTTTAGGATTTGATGCTAATGCTCTAGCTATGGCAACTCTTTGTTTTTGACCACCAGAAAGTTCACTTGGTAAGTGACTAGACCAATCTTTGAGTCCAACTTTACCTAGATAATTCAGTGCAATTACTTGTCTTTCTTTTCTTGAAATACCCTGATAATATAATGGAAGAGCTACATTTTCAAGTGCATTTTTATAATTTATCAAATTAAAAGATTGAAAAACAAAACCTAAAAATTTATTTCTATAGTTAGCCGCTTTTTTTTCGTCCATATTAGCAATACGGATTTTATCAAGATCATAAGTTCCCTGATCGGAATTATCAAGCATACCTAAAATATTTAGTAGTGTTGATTTACCCGAACCTGAAGATCCCATTATAGCAACAAGTTCACCATCAGCAACTGAAAAATCGATTCCCTTTAGAACATGTAAAGATGAAGATCCCATCTCATAGGACTTATGTAAATTTTTAATTTCTATCATATATTTTGCAAAATTACCTAAATTCTAAATATTAGAACGATATATAATCGTAAAGTTTGCTTAAAGTATCATAAATATTAGGTACTATGTAATACAAAGTATTAAATAAATTGTATAATAAAAAATTTATCCTGCTTTATTGGTTTTATATATTTTCCAAATAATCAATCCTATTAATATATATGGGATTGACATTAAATAAACAATACCCCTATTTAATCCCTTAGCTGATTCATAGCCTTGATCAGTTTCCATCATAGCACTTAACATAGAACATTGTGACTGAACATCAACAGTCATAAAGAAAAATAAGATAAAAAACAGTTGATATTTCTTCATCAGTGAATATAATATGGTGAAATCATAAGGTAAACTACAACACCTGTAACAGCAATGTATAGCCAGATTGGAAATGTAATTCTTGCAATTTTTTTATGCTTATCAAACATTTTAGATATAGCCCTTACATATGTTACAAGAACCATAGGTACGATGAACACAGATAATGTAATATGTGTAATTAAGATAAAAAAGTATAAATATTTAATAAAACCTTCTCCTCCAAAAGGTGTAGGGTCAGTTGTCATGTGATACAGAATATACATAACTAAAAATACTAAAGACAAGAATATAGATGTCTTCATCAAAACCTCATGTTGTTTAACTTTTTTATTCTTGATACTATAAAGAGCAGCAACTAATAGAATTGCTGTTAAACCATTAATTGAAGCGTAAATAGGTGGCAAAAATGTTAATGCAAGCAAAGATGTTATTCTAATATTAAACAGCACTAGAACAACAAGAGGAATTACTATCGAAACAATAATAATTAAAGTTTTATACTTTAAGCCACTATTTTGGTTTTCAATTTTACTCATCAATTAATTTTTTAATATCATAGTTTAACATTCCTATACCCTGCTGTATTGCATTAATATCGTTTATACCTAAATAATACATGATGGGGTTTCCAAAACTATCTTTTCTAGATCGAATATACCCATCTTTATCAATAAGTGCAAAATATCCTTGATGTTCAAAACCTCCTATAAAATTTGAATTTTGATTTGCAAAAATGTTAAATCCAATGTTAGCTAAATCATATATGTAATCTTTTTCGCCAGTTAAAAAGTGCCAGTTTTGTGATTTAACATCTAGTGCTTCAGAATATTTTTTTAAAATTGATGGAGTATCGTTATTAGGATCAATAGTTATCGAGATAATGCCAAAATCGTTAGAATCACCAAATTCTTCATCTAACAACTTCATATTTTGATTCATTTCAATACAAATATCAGGACATCTAGTAAAGAAAAATTCAAGCACGTATACTTTCCCAATCATATCATCATTTGAAATTAATATTGAATCTTGATTAGTTAATAAAAAGTCAGGAGCTTTTCTTTTTTCATCTGAAATTGTTAGGTATGCTAGCCTTTCATTTGTATTAAGTCTATTAGAATCTTTAATATCTGAATTGACGACTCTTTCATAAATTTTTGGTAATGAAAAGATTCCAAAAAGAATTATAATTATTAATAATCCAATGTATTTTATATTATTATTCATTAAATAAAGAGTCATTTTTCTTAAGAGCTAATCTATACTCTGCAAGAATTATTTTAACATCATCTACCATCTTATTATTAATCTCTGCAACAGATTGAGAATTAAAACCATAAAGCATTCCAATATCTTCATCATCATCTCTTCCTCTTAAACTCAGGTCTCTATCAACAATAAACACATAAGGGGTACTAAAGTTAGAGTCCAGTTTTATATTAGTATTAAAGCTTTCAAAAATCATTTCAATATTTGATTGAGTTGTAGAAATAAAATTCCATTTTTCAAGGTCAGTTCCAACTCCACTAATAAGCTCATTTTTTAAACTTTCAATTGCTTCAGATTCAGTTTTGTTATGCATTACAACAAATTGAAAGTCTTGAAACTCATAAAATCTTTTATAAATTTTTTGATTTAAATTTAATGCTTCAGATTTTTTATTATTAATGTCTCCACCCCAAAAAGCAACTATTGATATTTTATCTTTAAAGGATGTTTCTAGTATATTTCCTTCAATATTTTTTATATCCTTTACTTTCTCAGTTAACACAGGTAGTTTTGCGAAATTATTTATACCTGTTGAAAGGAATACATAAACAAATATTGGAAAGAAAAACAGAAAGCCAAGTATTAGATACTTTTTAAAATCTTTACTCATTAATATATATCAAAATTCCAAGCCTTTAAACCGTCAAACATTACTTCAAATATATATGAGCCCTCATATAAAAGAATAAATAATAAGAAAGGGATTAAAATAAGAAGTGGAACTACTATGGTGTTTTTTAAAAAGGGCTTTTCATCTCTAACATGCATAAAGTCCCATGTAATATAATATGCCTTGATTATAGTCATAATAATAAACAGCCAATTTATAAGTTTAATACCCAAAAAGTAGTTTAATAATATCTCTGGTTTAATTATACCTAAAGCTACTTCAATAGCAGTTACTATAGATAAAAATATAAGCACACCCCAAATTTTCTGAACGTTTGACTTAAATTTTAAACGTCCTCTAAAAATTGCTAATTTATGATTTTGATCTGCCATAGCTTATACTAAATAGAAAAATGTAAATACAAAAACCCATACAAGGTCAACAAAGTGCCAATAAAGACCCACTTTCTCAACCATATCATAATGACCTCTTTTTTCGTATGTTCCAAGAAGTACATTTATAAATATTATAATGTTCAAAATAACACCTGAAAACACGTGAAAACCATGAAATCCTGTAATAAAAAAGAAGAAATCAGCAAAAAGAGGATTTCCATATTCATTACGAATTAAGTTTGCACCTTTTACTACTCGTGTAGCAGAAGCTAATTTAATTTCAGCTTGTTCTCTACTAAGAATTATTTTATGACCATTTTCATCTAACGTCTCTAATCTTACTGTTAAATCTATGTCGTTATTAAAACCTGTCATAACTTCATCAAGAGTAATTTCAGGTAATTTTGATTCACTTTGATACCAAATACCAACATTATCATCATGAGTTACTCTAGCTTGAGTTGAGGAAACAGCAAATTCATCAATAGGTATTCTTTTTTCTTCTTCAAGATCATAAAACTGTAAAATTTGACCATTTTGTATTTCAACAGCACCATACTCTCCTTTAATGAAATTCTTCCACTCCCAAGCCTGTGAGCCTACAAAAATAGCACCTCCAATTATTGTTAGAAACATATAAAAAGCAACACGATTTTTATCATTATGGTGACCAGCATCAACAGCTAAAACCATTGTGACAGATGAAAAAATTAATACAAATGTCATTAGGGCTACATAATACATTGGAGCGTCTACGCCATGCAAAAATGGAAAGTGAGTGAAAACTTCATCTGCAATAGGCCATGAATCAATATTTTTAAATCTCGAGAAACCATAAGAAACAAGAAATCCGGAAAATGTAAGTGCATCTGAAACAATGAAAAACCACATCATTAGTTTTCCATAACCAGCGTCTAGCGGCTTAGTTCCTCCTCCCCAAGAATTTTGTTTTGTTTTTGTTAATGTAGATGCTTGCATCCAGGGCAATTTTGATTACAAATTTATTAATTTTTAACTGAAGTATTTAATAAAAAAGAATAAATATATCCATAATGCTCCAAGAAAATGCCAGAATACTAATGCCATCTCAAAACCTAACTTATTCTTCTCATATTTTTGTCTATTAAACTTTGTTGTAACAACAGTCAAAACAATTATTCCAGCAAACAAGTGAGCTAAGTGCACAAATACTAAGACATACACATATGATGTAGTAATTGAGCTTTCAGGACCAGTAAAATAATAACCTTGAGAAATAATATCTTCAAAGCCTAAGAACTGAGCAACTACAAAAATGAGAGCCATTATAATGGTTAGCCCAAGAAAAACATTTACATTATTTCTTTGAATATATATGTTAATGTTTTCTGGAAGAGAAACTCTTACATATTGATCTAACTTATACTTTGCAAGTTGAAAAAAAAGACTACTCAAAGCTATTGAGGCAGTACTTATTGTAAACCAAACAGGGAGAACAAATGAATCAAGCCAGTCTGGCCTAGAACTACTAACAATAAATGCACTTGTCAAACCTGCAAAAGTCATAGTGATGCTAATTAGTCCAAACCATAGCATCATTTTTTTAGCTTTACTAGTTTTAACCTGAATTGAATCTGAAATAGTCATTATGAAAGAAATTTATCTGCGACAAATATAATTTGAATAAAACTTAAATAAAAAATACTTGTATACATAAGTTTTATAGCATTTTGTTTATCCTTATACTTCATTAGTCTTATTGCTTGAAATAACATAAATAGACCAGAAGCTAAAATTAAGATTAAGGAGTATAAACCGATTGAAAGCTCACCAGTAAAACTAAAGTAAGGAAGAGTAGACACTAGGATCATCCAAATAGTATAAAAAACAATTTGAAATGCAGTTGAATTATCTCTTTTTCCTGATGGCAACATCTTAAATCCTCCTTTTAAATAATCATCATGTGACACCCATCCAATAGCCCAAAAATGAGGAAACTGCCAGAAAAATTGAATCATAAATAAAATACCTGTCTCTATAGAAAATTTATTAGTGACAGCTACCCAACCTAGCATAAAGGGAATAGCACCTGGAATAGCACCAAAAAAAACAGATAATGGAGTAATTGGCTTTAATGGTGTATATATAGCCAAATATATAATCATTGATACTAATCCAAAAAAGGCAGTTCGAAAATTTATTATATATAAAATAAACAAGCCTAAAAAACTAAGAATAACACAGGCTAGAATAGCTTGATTTACACTTAAACCTCCAGTTGGAAGAGGGCGGTTTTGTGTTCTAGGCATTAAAGCATCTCTATTTCTTTCAATAATTTGATTAAAGCCATTAGATGCTCCAACTACAAAGAAACCTCCAAGGATTAACAGAGCAAGTGTATAAAATGAAAATACTTCAAAGGCAATCAAATAAGATGCAACTGAGGAAAAGACTACACTGAGTGAGAGTCTATGCTTTATAAGAATTAGAATTTCAGAAAATAAAGACCTAGGCTTTATATTTAAAGTGTCAGACATTAATTTTTTTAGTTAGGAAATATCCTTATTGAAGTCTGAAAGTGATTGGAATACTAAAAGGAACTCTAACTGGTCTACCTCTTTGTCTACCAGGGGTCATTTGAGGAAGTCTCCCAATAATTCTAGCTGCTTCATTTTCTAGGTTTTTATCTGGACCTCTCATACGAATGTTAGTAATTGTACCGTCTTTAGATATTATAAAATTGACATAAACTCTTCCTTGAATACCCATTTCTTGAGCAATATCTGGATATCTAAAGTTTTTTCTGATATGCTTATTCATTTGTTCTTGGAAACATGCTCTTCTTTGAGATTTAGCAACAGATTCACACCCAGGAAAAATTGGAACATCTTCGATCACCGCAAAAGGAACATCAATATCATCAAAGTCATCCTCTACAACAATATCTTCAATTACCATTTCTTCATCAGATTCTGTAGATTCAATAACAGTCTCCTCAACTTCTTCTTCATCCTCTACTATCTCAATAACTTCTGGAGCAGGAGGAGGAGGTGGAGGTGGTGGAGGTGGTGTTTTTAATTGTTCTGTAATAGGCACATCCTCTTCATCATCTACTAGCATATCACCATTTGTAAGATCAATTTTTCTTTCATATGATTTATACTCTACTGCACCCCAAGTTACACCTAAGACAAGAGTCAAACCAATAACAAAGTATAGATTTCTGTTTTTATTTAAATCAGCTTCTGGATTTTTCTTTAGTTGCATGAGTAATTATTAATATGCTAATCTATAAAAAATTATAATTATTTCATATAGTTAAGCTGCTCTTTATGTTTTTTTAACTAGCAATCATGTTTTTATATTCTTCAGGACTAAGAAGATTGTCAACTTCTGATAAATCAGAAATATCAATTTTAATTATCCAACCCTCCCCGTAAGGGTCCTCGTTTACTAATTCTGGCTTATCCTCTAGAGTAGAATTCATTTCAATTACTTTTCCTCCAACGGGCATAAATAAATCTGAAACCGTCTTAACAGCTTCGACTGTTCCAAAGACTTCATTTAAAGAAATTTCACTATCTAAGCTATCTATTTCAAGATAAACAATATCACCAAGTTCACCTTGAGCAAAATCAGTTATACCAATTGTAGCTATATTATCTTCGATTTTCACCCATTCATGTTCCTCTGTATATTTTAATTCTTCTGGAATGTTCATGATTATAATTTATTTAATGATCTTTTTATTAATTCTTGTAGCTCAATATCCTTATTCTCAAAATACAACTTACTTACTATTTTCTCAGATTTAGATTTATTAAAACCTAATACAGAAAGAGCAAGTAATGCCTCTTTTTTTATGTCTAGATTTTCACTCGATAAATCTATATCTTTTTTGTCAAATAATTCAACTTTATCTTTCAATTCTATTATCAATCTTTGAGCAGTCTTTAGCCCAATTCCTTTAATAGATTTTATTCTTTCAACATCTTCTTCCCATACTGCTTCTTGAATCTCGGCAGGTGATATTGATGACAAAATTGTTCTAGCTGTACTTGGTCCAATTCCAGAAATCGAAATTAGTTGTTGAAAAATGGATCTTTCACTCTTAGAACTAAAGCCAAATAAAATATCAGAATCTTCTTTCCTTTGTAGATATGTGAAAATTTTGATATTCTCATCATCTGGTATTTGTTCGTATGTATTTAATGATATATTGATTTCATATCCTATTCCGTTTGATTCAACTATAATTTTTGTTGGAGATTTTTCTATTAATCTTCCTTTAATGTAGGTTATCATTTTTTCTTAATTTTTCTTTGATTAGCATCTATTACTGATATTGCAGACATATTTACAATTTCATCAACTGATGCTCCTAGTTGAAGAATATGAATCGGTTGATTTAAGCCAATAAGAATAGGACCTACAGAAACAGCATTATCTAACTCTTTAATAGTTTTATATGTAATGTTTGCTGAATCAAGATTTGGAAATATTAATGTATTAACTTTTCTCCCATTCAAAATTGAAAAAGGGAATCTATTCTTTAACATTTCTCTATTAAGAGCAAAATCTGATTGAATTGGACCATCTACTATTAATTCAGGATTATTATCATGAAGAATTTTAACTGCTTTTGATATTTTTTTAGCTTCATCAAAATCAGAAGAACCAAAGTTGGAATATGAAAGAATTGCAATAACCGGCTCAATTCCAAACATATTCACAATCTTAGCAGTATTTATAGCGATTTTTGCAATTTCTTTATGAGAGGGGTTAATATTCAAAGAAGTATCTGAGCAGAATAATGGACCTTGTTTTGTAATCATCAAGTTTGTTGCAGCAACTTTCTCAACTCCTGAGGCCTTTCCAATAGAATTAATTACTGGGAGAAAAACAGAAGGATAACTTTTAGAATAACCTGACAACATACAGTCAGCATCACCATTTTCAACCATCATAGATCCAAAATAGTCTCTACCTCTTAGAAGTCTCTTAACATCATCTAAAGTTTTACCTTTTCTTCTTAATTTTTTGAATAAGATTTGAGAATATTCATCAATTAAATCTTTATTTATTTTATCAGCTGGATCAATAATTTGAAGATCCTCATTGAAATCAAGAGATTCCATTAATTCTTCAATTATTTTTTTACCTCCTAACAAAACAGGCGTTGCAATTTTCTCTTCAAAGCAAATTTGAGCAGCTTTCAAAACATCTAGATGGTCTGCTTCAGTAAAAACAAGTTTTTTATCTTTTGTTTTCCTTGCTCTTCTATGAATAATTCGAATTAACTTTTGATTATTACCTAGTCTTTCATCAAGTGTTTGAGAATATTTTTCCCAATCTTCAATTGGTTCTTGAGCAACTCCTGAATCAATTGCTGCTTTGGCAACAGCAGGAGGAATTTCAGATATTAACCTAGGATCAAAAGGTTTTGGAATAATATAATCTTTACCAAAGTTTAACTTTGTTTCATCATAGGCTATGTTAACTTGTTCTGGAACTGGTTTTTTAGCTAATTCTGCTAAAGCTACAACTGCGGCTTTTTTCATTTCCTCGTTTATTTTTGTAGCTCTTACATCTAGTGCACCTCTAAAAATAAATGGAAAGCCTAAGACATTATTTACTTGATTTGGTAAGTCTGATCTACCTGTAGCAAATATTATATCCTCTCTAACAGACATTGCCTTATCATAATTTATCTCTGGATCAGGATTAGCCATAGCAAAAACTATAGGATCTCTAGACATTGACTTAAGCATGTTTTCTGATACTATATTAGCCATTGATAGACCAATAAATACATCTGATTTAACCATAGCCTCCTCAAGTGTTTTTATCTTTCTATTTGTAGCAAAAAGCTTTTTTTCTTTAGTAAGACCTTCTCTTGAATTATTAATGACACCTTTACTGTCAGTCATTACAATATTATCAAGTTTTGCTCCAAAGGATATATATAATTTAGTACATGCAATTGCTGCTGCCCCAGCACCTGAAACAACAATTTTAACATCTTCAATTTTTTTATTAACAAGGTCAAGAGCATTTAAAAGGGCTGCTGCTGATATAATTGCAGTTCCGTGTTGATCATCATGCATTACAGGAATATCAAGCTGATCAACTAATTCTTTTTCAATTTTAAAAGCTTCTGGAGCTTTAATATCCTCAAGGTTTATTCCACCAAAAGTTGTGGAAATTGATTTGACTACTTCGATAAATTTATCAGGATCCTTTTCATTTATTTCAATATCAAAAACATCAATGTCAGCAAAGATTTTAAACAATAGTGCCTTACCTTCCATAACAGGCTTTGAGGCATCAGGACCAATATCTCCTAGGCCAAGAACTGCTGTTCCGTTTGTTATAACAGCAACTAGATTTGATTTATTTGTATACTTATACACATTATCAGGATCCTTTTCAATTTCCTGACATGGAATAGCAACGCCGGGAGAATATGCAATTGCTAAATCTCTTTGTGAATTATATTTTTTTGTTGGTACAACCTCAATTTTTCCTGGTCTAGGCTTAGCATGATATACCAATGATTCTCTTCTTTCTCTACTCTTTCCCATAAAGATGAATTATGATCAAATATAAATTATTAATTAAATAAATTGTTTTGATTATTTTTATTTCTTCCCAAATGATTATAACCCTTATCTGTTACTTGTCTTCCCCTAGGAGTTCTTATTATAAAACCTTGTTGAACAAGAAATGGTTCATAAACCTCTTCAATAGTTTCAGTGTTTTCAGATAATGAAGTTGCTAGTGTGGATATCCCAACAGGCCCTCCATTGTAATTATCAACTATTGTACTTAATATTTTATTATCCATTTGATCTAATCCATTCTTGTCAACATTAAGTGATGATAGGGCAAATTTTGTAATCTCTAGGTCAATTTTACCATCACTTTTTATTTGAGCAAAATCTCTAACTCTTCTTAATAAAGAATTTGAAATTCTTGGAGTGCCTCGACTTCGTCTAGCTATCTCAAAGCAAGATTTTTTATCAATTTTTAGTTTTAAAATCTCTGAGCTTCTTTCTACAATTTCAGATAATAATTTATCATCATAATGCTCAAGTCTATTTGATATTGCAAATCTTTCCCTCATTGGGTTTGTAAGAAATCCTGATCTAGTTGTGGCCCCAACAAGCGTAAATGGATTTAAATTTAATTGAACTGTTCTTGCATTTGGACCAGATTCAATCATGATATCAATTTTATAATCTTCCATTGCAGAATAAAGATATTCTTCTATTACTGGGCTTAGTCTATGGATTTCATCTATAAATAGTATATCTCTTTCTTCAAGATTTGTAAGAAGACCTGCGAGATCTCCTGGTTTATCAATTACTGGACCTGAAGTCACTTTTAAACCAACTTTTAATTCATTAGCTAGGATATGAGCTAGAGTAGTCTTTCCTAGTCCAGGTGGTCCGTGAAATAATGTATGGTCCAAAGCATCATCTCTTTGGTTGGATGCTTCAACAAATATTTTAAGATTACTAATTATAGGTTTTTGACCAATAAAATCATCAAAGCTAAGAGGCCTTAGCGCTTTATCAAAATCATTGTCTCTTTCTTGATTAACATCCATTACTTCAAATATACACTAATTGTGAAATTTGAGGTATAGATATAATTTAATGTTGAAGCTCTTTTTCACCTTTTTTTAGAGGAACATTTTGTGGTATAAAGTCATCCTTTGATCCAGGTTTTGAATAGTCATAAGGCCATCTAAAAACATGTGGAATTTTTCCAGGCCAATTTCCATGCATATGTTTAATTGGAGCTGTCCATTCAAGTGTATTTGACCTCCATGGATTCATAATCGATTTTTTACCATAGAACATGCTACTGATAAAATTGTATAAGAATACAAGTTGAGCTGCTCCAGCTAATAATGCAAATAATGTAATAACTACATTTATGTTAGCTACATCATCAAAGTATGGAAAATTAGTATTTGTATAATATCTTCTAGGTAAGCCTGCCATTCCTACAAAGTGCATTGGGAAGAAAACACCATAGGCGCTAATTGCTGTTATCCAAAAGTGTATATAACCTAGATTTTTATTCATCATTCTACCAAACATTCTAGGGTACCAATGATATACTCCAGCAAACAATCCATAGAGAGCAGAAATTCCCATTACTAAATGGAAATGAGCTACTACAAAATATGTATCATGCAAGTTTATATCAAGCGCACTATCTCCTAAAATTATACCCGTAAGTCCACCTGTTATAAATGTTGAAACAAGACCAATGGCAAACAACATGCCAGGATTAAATTGAATATTTCCTTTCCATATTGTTGTTATGTAATTAAAAGCTTTAACTGCTGAAGGTATAGCAATCAATAATGTTGTAAATGTAAATACAGATCCAAGAAAAGGATTCATACCTGTAATAAACATATGATGTCCCCATACAATAGTTGATAAAAATGCAATAGCTAGAATAGATCCAACCATAGCTCTATATCCAAATATTGGTTTTCTTGCATTAGTAGAAATAACCTCTGATGCAATTCCAAGAGCTGGAAGAAGAACAATATAAACCTCGGGGTGGCCTAAAAACCAAAATAAGTGCTCAAAAAGAACTGGTGATCCTCCTTGATAATGAAGAACTTCTCCTTGGATAAATATATCTGACAAGAAAAAAGATGTTCCAAAACTTCTATCCATAATTAGTAATAGAGCGGCAGATAATAATACTGGAAATGATACAACACCAATTATAGCAGTAACTAGAAAAGCCCAAACAGTTAGAGGTAATCTAGTCATAGTCATTCCTTCTGTTCTAAGATTAAGAACGGTAACTATGTAATTTAATGCAGCTAAAAGAGATGATGCAATAAAAAATGCCATTGAAACTAACCAAAGTGTCATTCCAGCTGCTGAACCAGGTTGAGCTTGAGGAAGCGCACTTAATGGAGGGTATATTGTCCATCCTGCAGCAGCAGGACCTGCTTCTACAAAAAGTGAGGCAATCATAATAGCAGATGAAATAAAAAATAGCCAATATGAAATCATATTTAAAAATCCAGAGGCCATATCTCTCGCACCAATCTGAAGTGGAATTAATAGATTACTGAAAGTTCCACTAAGACCGGCAGTTAAAACAAAGAATACCATAATAGTTCCATGTATTGTAACTAAGGCTAAATAAACATTTGGATCCATTACACCGTCTGTAGCCCATTTTCCTAGAAGAACGTCAAATACACCAAATGATTCTTCTGGCCATGCTAACTGAAGTCTGAAAAGTAGAGACATTGCAATACCTACTATACCCATTATCAATCCTGTAATTAGGTATTGTTTTGAAATCATCTTGTGATCAATACTAAAAATATATTTAGTTATAAAAGTTTCCTTGTGATGGTGGTCATGCTCATGATCTTCATCATGAGATTCAATTATAACATCTTTTTTTTCTGTAATATCGACTTCGATATCTGTACCAACTATTTTTGCTCTTCTGTTATTTTTTTGTGCCATAATTTATTCTGTATCTATTGAACAAATTCTTTAAATGTTTGTTGTTCATCAATCCATTTATTAAATTTTTCCTCTGTTTCAACAATAATTTTCATTTGCATATTGTAGTGTGACGCACCACAAATTTTATTACATAAAAGTAAAAAATCAAATTCATATGGATCAAGAGGAAAATCACCACTAGCAATCAGTTCTTCACTTTTATCAAATCTTATTTTATTTATCTTTTTAACCTTTTCAACAATCTCTGGTCTTAATCTCATTTCCTGAGTAGTTGTATTAGGTATAAAAGCAAATTGATTTATCATTCCTGGGACTGCATTCATTTGAGCTCTAAAATGAGGCATAAATGCAGAATGTAGAACGTCCTGTGATCTGATCCTGAAAACCACTTCACGATTAACTGGTAAGTGTAATTCTTGAACTACAATATCATCATCTCCATTTCTATCTGTTGGATCAATTCCAACTAAATTTTTACCATCAAAATCTTGAAGAAACCTAACATTTGCATCGCCTAATACACCGTCTTCTCCAGCATATCTCGCTTTCCAATTAAATTGTTGAGCATAAAGTTCAACAACTAGGGCTTCGTCATTTTCCTCAATCGTCATAATGTCTACCCAAGTAAATAATCCATAAAGAATTAATCCTGCAAGAGCAATAGTAGGAATAATTGTCCAAACACCTTCTAAAAAATTACTGTCTGCAAAGAACAGTGCTTTTCTTTTTTTGTTACCTCTATACTTAAATGCAAAGTAATGAAGTAATGCTTGAGTGATAGTTTGAACAAAAAATATCACAGAAAATGAAAACCAAAGTAGTCTATCATAATTTTCACCATGAACTGATGCAGACTCTGGTAAAATAACATCTCCATACTTGAAAAAAGAAAAAATAGTCAATCCATAAATAAATATCAAGAAGAGAAACATAAGCTTTCCCTGCATATCATTGTCTTTATCGGTCGCTATTTCATTATTTTCGTAATCTACAGGTTTAGAAAGTTCCAAAATTTTAGTTAATTGCCAAACTGCAATAGAAATTAAAATTAAAGATGTTAGAACAAGTAATAATGTCATTTTAGTCTAAGTTATAATATTGAAATGTTTTACTTTCTTCGATATATGGATCACCTTTTGCTAAAATTGGTGCTTTTGAAATTTCTTTAAATACAACATAGATAAATATCCCTAAAAAGAATAAAAATCCACCTATTTCAGCAGGACCAAATGACCACATATCACCAACCGCAGATGGCATGATCATATTGTAAACATCAAGGTAATGACCTATAATAATTATAATACCAGTTAAAATTACAATAAAGTTAGTTTTCTTAAAATCACTATTCATAAGAACAATTAATGGGAATATAAGGTTTAACACTACCATACCGAAAAATAATAAATTGTAATCTTCAATTCTGGTAATAAAATAAGTTACCTCTTCAGGTATATTAGAGTACCAAATAAGCATAAATTGGGAGAACCAAAGATAAGCCCAGAAAATACTGACACCAAACATGAATTTTGCTAAATCATGAATATGACTATTGTTTATAAAATTTAAATAATTCTGAGACTTAAGATAAATAGTAATTAATGCTATAGTTGTTATACCTGAAACAAACATACCTGCAAAAACATACCATCCAAATAAAGTACTAAACCAGTGGGGGTCAATAGACATTATCCAATCCCATGACATCATTGACTCAGATACTAAAAAGAAAACAAGAAAACCTGCAGAAAGTTTAAATAATTTTTTATGAATACTTATATCATTATCGTTGTCCTGTTTTAGAGAAAGCCTTCTTGAGATATTTCTATATAAAACCCATCCGGTTACATATATTACAGCTCTTAAAAAGAAAAAAGGAATGTTTAAATATCCTACTTTGTTTCTAATTATTTCATCATGTGCAACCACTTCAGGATCCATCCAAATAAATAAATGATTAAAATTAAGAGCAGAGAACCCTAATATTATTAAAACAAAAATACAACCTGGAAGCAAGTAACTTGTTATACCTTCCATTATTCGATAGAGCACAATTGACCAACCAGCTTGGGCAGCTCTTTGAATAGCATAAAAAGCAAGAACTCCAAGAGAAATCATCATAAAAAACAAGGCTGGCACGTAAACAGCTGCCCAAGGTTTGTTATGAAGTTGATTAAAGACATGTTTATCATGATCATATTCATGACCTCCTAATGTAACTTCTTTATGATCAGATCCTCCTCCGTGATCAGATTCTCCTCCATGATCAGATTCTCCTCCATGATCAGATCCTCCTCCATGATCAGATCCATGACTCATATTAGCTACAATTTCCTTTGCTTCCTCTACAGTACTTGGGGCAGAGTAAAAACCATAAGCAATCCCCATTAAACCAATTACAACAAGGCTTAAAGAAAATATTTTTACTTTGCTTGAAAAATTATAGTCTTGATTCATTTATTACTTTTTTGATTCTTCTCTTAATTTCATTACATATTGTGCAATCTGCCATCTTTCTTCTTCATTAACTTGTCCAGCATGAGATCCCATAGCATTTATTCCATACATCAGAATATGATAAATACTTCCTGGTGTAATTTCTCTATCTATATAAGCAGGTATACCTAGAAACTTTTCTCTTTGAGCAAGAATTCCCATTCCATCACCTTTATCTCCATGACAAACAGAACAATATATTTGATATAGCTCTTTACCCATACTAAGGTTAAGATCATTATTCTCAAGGGGAGACATTAATTGACTTTTAGCCAATTCGTAACCTGCATTTGAGTCTTCAAAATCATAAGGATCCCAACCTCTTGCTATTGAACCTTCTGGAGGCAATTGAGCTTCAATTCCATTAGAAAATGCATCTGTTTCTGCATATGTTTCATATGCGAGAGATTCATACATATCAGGAAAATATTGAAAATTAGGCTTTGAGGGATCAAAACATGAAGTAAGCATAAGACTTACTGAAATAAGTAAAAGTATACTATTTTTCATCTTCATCATTATTTATAACTTCGATTGATATGGCACCAAATTTTTTTAACATGGTTTTTGTCTTTGCTAAATTAGGTCCTGTCTCCATATCTATTAAAAACTTATCATCAGTAGTTGCTGGGTTTGGATTTTCTGCCATTTTAAATGGCCATAACCTACTCCTTAAATAAAAAGTAATAACCATTAAATGAGCTGCAAAAAAAACTGTCAATTCAAAAATAATTGGCACAAAAGCAGGTGCGTTTTCAATAAAAGAAAAGCTTGGTTTACCACCTATATTTTGTGGCCAATCAACTATCATAATGTAATTCATCATTAAAATAGCAACAGTAAAACCAACACAACCATACATAAATGTTGCGATGGATATATTTGTGGGTTTTAACTTCATTGCTTTATCTAAACCATGCACAGGAAATGGAGTATAAACTTCATTTATATATATTTTATTTTTGACTACCTCTTTAACAGCATCTAAAAGATTGTCATCATCGTCAAATAAAACATGTAGGCTTTTTGAACTCATTATTTCTTATCTCTTATTTTTTTATACTTTTCACCTGAAGATTTTAAAATACTTTTAATCTCTGCTTGAGCAACAACAGGAAAGCTTCTTGCATACAATAAAAATAAAACAAAGAAGAAACCTATAGTACCAATGAATATTCCAATGTCAATAAATGTTGGAGAGAACATTGTCCATGATGATGGTAAATAGTCTCTATGAAGAGAAGTTACAATAATAACAAACCTTTCGAACCACATTCCTACATTCACAACAATTGAAATTACAAAAGACCATATTATATTGGTCCTAATTTTTTTAACCCACATAATTTGAGGAGAAACAACATTACATGACATCATTAAAAAATATGCCCACCAATATGGCCCAGTTGCTCTATTTAAAAATGCATACTGTTCATATTCAACACCAGAATACCAAGCAATAAACAATTCCGTTATATATGCACATCCCACAATTGATCCGGTAATCATTATAACAATATTCATCATTTCAATATGCTGAATAGTAATATAACTTTCCAGTCTTGAAACTTTTCTCATAATTATTAGAAGTGTCTGAACCATAGCAAATCCGGAAAAAATTGCACCAGCAACAAAATATGGAGGAAAAATTGTTGTATGCCAACCAGGAATTACTGAGGTTGCAAAATCAAAAGATACTATAGTGTGTACTGAAAGAACAAGAGGAGTGGCAAGTCCTGCAAGAACTAATGAAACCTCTTCAAATCTTTGCCAATCTTTCGCTCTACCAGACCATCCAAAACTAATTAGACTATATATTTTTTTTCTAAATGGATCAACAGCCCTGTCTCTAATCATTGCAAAATCAGGTAATAATCCAGTCCACCAAAAAACAAGAGATACAGTTAAATACGTTGAAATTGCAAATACATCCCATAGTAAAGGTGAATTAAAATTAACCCACAGTGATCCAAATTGATTAGGAATAGGAAACATCCAATATGCAAGCCATGGTCTTCCCATGTGTATTATTGGAAATAAACCTGCTTGAATTACAGAGAAAATGGTCATAGCCTCTGCAGATCTATTAATACCCATTCTCCATTTTTGTCTAAATAAAAGAAGTACTGCTGAAATAAGAGTTCCTGCATGTCCAATACCAACCCACCAAACAAAGTTTGTAATATCCCAAGCCCAACCTACAGTCTTATTTAATCCCCAAACTCCAATACCTGTTCCAAGAGTGTAAGCCATACAGCCTAATCCCCATAAAAATGCTGCCATTGCAATAGAAAATGCAATCCACCAATCCTTATCAGGGGGAGTCTCAACTGGTCTAGCTATATCGTTAGAAATATCGTGATAGCTCTTGTCTCCAAGTATCAACGGTTTCCTAATGGGAGCTTCGTAATGTGATGACATATGCTATACTTTTTTACTATTTCTAATTTTAACTTGATAGAGAACATTTGGCTTTGTTCCTATACTTTCAAGAAGCCTATATGCTCTATCATTCTTATTTGATTCAGAGATTTTACTTTCTTTATCATTAATATCTCCAAATACTATTGCACCATCGCTACAAGCATTTGAACATGCTGTTTGGAACTCACCATCTCTTACTCGTCTTCCGTCCTTTTTTGCATCTAAAATTGTTTTCTGTGTCATTTGAATACATAGAGAACATTTTTCCATTACACCTCTACCTCTTACATTAACATCAGGATTTAAAACCATCCTTCCTAGATCATTATTTAAATTATAATCAAATTCATCATTTTCAGCGTAAGAAAACCAGTTAAACCTTCTTACTTTATAAGGACAGTTATTAGCACAATAACGAGTACCTACACATCTATTATATGCCATTTGATTCTGACCTTGACGACCATGAGAAGTTGCAGCAACAGGACATACAGTTTCACAAGGAGCATGATTACAATGCTGACACATTACGGGCTGAAATACAACTTTAGGATTTGCTGCTGCTGTCTCAAGCTTAGTTTGAGTGGCTCTATATTCACTGTAACCAGATGTTTCATCTTTAGCTTTCACATCGCCTTCAAAAGTATCTTCAGAAGAAAAATATCTATCAATTCTTAGCCAATGCATATCTCTTGATTTTCTAACTTCTTCTTTACCTACAACTGGAACATTATTTTCTGCATGACAAGCAATAACACATGCACCACAACCATTACAAGCATTAAGATCGATTGCTAAATTAAAATGATGACCAGTAGATCTATCGAACTCTCTCCAAATATCTACTTCTTTTGATGTTACTTTAGTTTCTATGTGATTCTTTGATACTAAAACAGTAGGGTTCCAGTAAGATTTTTCCTTTGAATTATATGTATCAATATCAGTTTCTTTAATTATCTCATCTCTTCCCATCATAGTGTTATGCAATTGAATACATGCAAATTCATGATCACCTTCAGACTTAACTATTTTAACACTTTGAATATTTGAGAAATTATGATAAAGAGAATATGCATTTACTCCAACTTTCATGACATCATTCATCCCTTCAGTTTTACCATATCCATATGCTAACCCTACAGTTCCTTCAGCTTGACCTGGTTGAATTAATACAGGAACCTTTAATTGAGATTTTTCAGTTGATATTGTTGCATAACTTCCATTTAACGCTCCATTAGAGACATTATAATTATTAAGATTAAGTTTTTTTGCATCAACAGCAGATACCGTTAAGTAATTATCCCAAGTAACTCTTGAGATTGGATCTGGAAATTCTTGTAACCAAGGATTAGAAGATTGTGAACCATCTCCTATTCCTGTTTTAGAGTAAAGCACTAAAGAAAACTCATTAGAATTTTCTTCATAAAGTGATGAGACACTAACTCTTGTTTTTTTTGCTTTCAAGTTTAAACTTGAAAAATCATTATAATATCCATCTTGTAATGATTTACCCCATGTCTTTCCTCTTAAAATTCTATTCTGCCAGTTGGATTTAATTCTATCGTAAAAGCTTAAATCAGAGTTCAAAATTTTCAATAAAAAATCTTGAAACTGAATAGTGTCAAATAGGGGTCTAATAGTTGGTTGTGCTAGAAAGAAACTTCCTTTTTTTAATTCATAATCTCCCCAAGATTCTAAATAATTATTGGTAGCAGCTATATACATTGCTGACTTAGCTGTTTCATCTTCTTTTTCAGAAAACACAAGAGAAAAATCTAGACTTTTGAAAGATTCTTTTAGTTTATCTGAATTTGGAAGAGAATAAAGTGGGTTTACACCTGAAGTAATTACACCGGATAAACTGCCAGACTCTAAATCGGTTATGAACTTATTAAGTTTTTTATTATCTCCTTCTTTAATTAATCTTGGATTATTAATATTAATAACTTCTGATTTCAAAGAACTATTAATTAATAAAATTAATTCTTGAACATCGACATCATCTATTCCTGAGATTACAACAGATTTCTTAGGGGATTTCATGATTTTATCAATACACGAATCAACATATCTGTCGATTGAAGGATTTAGAGAGCCTTTATCTTCTCCATTGCCTGTTAACTTTGTATAAAGTCTTGCAACAATTTTCTTTAAATCAGAAGGTTTTGCAGGAACTCTATCATCAGCATTTGATCCAGTTAGTGACATATTTGACTCAAACTGAATATGATAAGACATAGTTTTATTCTGAGACTTATCAGGAATTCTTGTCTTAGTGTAACCTGATGAATATCCACCACCTTGCCAATCAGATAAAAAATCTGCATCAATAGAAATTATGTTTTCTGCTTTTGAAAAATCATAATCTGCCATTGCTCTTAATCCATATATATTTTCAAAAGCATCAAGAGTAGATGAATTAGAAATAGTATCATAAGTAACTTGTGATATATTTGGATATGCATCTAAAAACTCACTTATTATTTCTTTTGAGGATGGGCTAGGATATGTTTGAGTTAAAAGAACAACTTTCTTATCGTCTTTGGAAAAATTATCTAGATTAACCCTAACTAGATTAATTAGTGTCTGCCAGTCAGTATATTCTCCTGAAATTTTAGGTCCTTGAACTCTATTTGAATCATATAAGGATAATACAGAGGCATGAACTCTTGCATTAGCATCACCAAAGGTTGAAGCATCTTTGTTACTCTCGATCTTAATTGGCCTACCCTCTCTAGTCTTAACCAGAATACTACTAAAATCGTTACCATCGGCAATTGTTGTAGCATAATAATTTGCAACACCTGGGATTATTTGTTCTGGTTGAACAACATATGGCACAGACTTGATAACAGGACCTTCACAACCTACTAAAGCAGCAGCTGCAGAACTAAAACCTACATATTTCAAAAAATCTCTTCTTGAAGAATTTTTTTCATCATTCGAATTAACTGGTAGTTTCTCTACAAATTCATTATTTTCAAGACCTTCAACTATAGTACTATCAGTGTCTAGCTGTTCGATTCCTTTCCAATATAATTTTTTATTCTGCATAGTTCTAGTAATGACATTTAGCACATTCAATTCCTCCAAGTTGTGCTACAGTTAATTTTTCAACTCCATATTTTTTTGAAAGCTCATCGTGAACCTTTTGATAATACTCATTGTCTTTATCAACATTACTTTCTCTGTGACAATCAATACACCAACCCATCGTTAATGGTGAATATTGATACATGATCTCCATTTCTTCAACAGGCCCATGACATGTTTGACATTCTATCTTAGCTACTTGAGCATGTTGTGCATGATTGAAATATACAAAGTCCGGAAGATTATGGATTCTTACCCATTTGACAGGTTTTGTATTTCCGGTGTAAACTTGATTTTCTTCATCCCATCCTACTGCAGAGTAAAGTTTTTTAATCTCATTCGTATAGAAGTCCCTTGTATATCCATTTTCAAGATCTTCCTCTCCATTATAATCAGCTATATACTCATGACAATTCATACATACATTTAACGCTGGTATACCTGAGTGCTTAGATACTCTTGCTGAAGAGTGACAATATTTACATTCTATCTGATTAGCACCAGCATGAATTTTATGAGAATAATGAATTGGTTGAATTGGAGCATAGCCTTGATCAATTCCAATTTGCATAAGATAACCGTAAGTAAAATACGCACTAGATAGAAGAAGTCCAATAACCATTATAAAAATCAAAAACTGATTTTTAATAACAGTCTCCCATAATGGTGTAATATTTTTTTTAGGTTCTGACTCTAATTTAACTCCACTTGCATTAGCAATTTTAATAAGAGTTCTTTGAACCAAGAACAGCATTACAATAAGAATTGCAAATATTAAAATACTTACAACAAGAATTATATTTAGAGACACATTAGAACCTTGACTAACTGTTTCTGTTGAGGTTAAAGCTGCATTAACTGGAGCTGGAGGAGTAAAATTAGTGTAGGCTAATATGTTATCAATCTGTTCATTGCTAAACTGAGGATAATTAGTCATGACTGCACGATTGTACTCTTCCCAAATAGCAACAGCCTGAGGATCACCATCTTTAATCATTTGAGATCCTTTTCTTATCCAACTGTAAAGCCAATCTTTATCATATTTTTCGGTTACACCGCTAAGCGCAGGTCCAACAGCCTTTTTGTTTAGCTTATGACAAGCAGCACAATTTGCGTTAAATAAGTTTTTTCCAGCTTGGATATCAGCTTCCTGGGAAATGCTTAAAGAAGGTAAAAGCAGTGTTACTAAGAATATTCTTTTTATCTGTAACATTTAGTTGGGGACGATAAGGTTTTTATTCATGATATTAAAGTGAGTTTAAACACTTTTAAAACAGCACAAATTTAAGTCATAAACGTCATTTTAAAAACTCTAGAATAAACAAATATTTAATTTATAATGATTCTAAATAAGAAGTTGTCTCATTTTAGTAAATTTGTGCTAATAAATTAACATGAGAGTTAAGTTTTTGATATCACTTATACTAATTTTTTTTGGCCATTCTGTAGCTAATGCTCAAGATGAAAATGTTATTTATAATGACACTTTAACTCAAAAATTATTTCAAATAAAAAAAGATTATAGTAAAAGGATATTTGAATCGACCTATTATACAATTCAAATTTATTTTGGCGATCTCAAGAGTGCAGATTCTATTTTAATTGATTTTCAAGAAAACTATGAAGGAATTAAATCAGAATTAATATTTGAAACCCCTAATTACAAAGTAAGAATTGGTGAGTATAAAGACATCAATATAGCATCTCAAAAATTAGAAGGAATCAGAAGGACTTATCCAGGATCTTTTATTATAAAACTTTCTGAATTATAATTTTCTTTTAACAGCAATTTCTTGATAAAACTGTATAATGTCACCTTCTACAAGGTCATTAAATTCATTAATCTGAATACCACAATCATATCCTTTTGCAACTTCTTTAACATCATCTTTAAACCTTTTCAAAGACAGAAGTTTACCCTCAAAAATCATTTCACCTGCTCTCAATACTCTGATGTTAGAATTTCTGAATATTTTACCTGAAGTCACCATACATCCGGCAATAGTTCCAATTCTAGAAATTTTAAAAGTCTCTCTAACCTCAGCCTCTCCCGTACTTTCCTCTTTCATTTCTAGCGAAAGCATACCTTCCATTGCATCCTTTAGATCATTAATTGCATCATAAATTATTGAGTAAAATCTTATATCAATTTGTTCTTTTTCAGATAATTTTCTAGCACTAAGAGTAGGTTTAACGTTAAAACCAACAATAATTGCTTCTGAAGCTGATGCTAATAAAACATCTGAATCTGTAATTGCTCCAACACCTTTAAATATAATATTAACCTGAATTTCTTCAGTTGATAAATTCTGAAAAGAATCAGTTAAAGCTTCAACTGAACCATCAACATCACCTTTTATAATAACATTAAGCTCTTTAAAGTCACCAACTGCAATTCTTCTTCCAATTTCATCTAGAGTTAAATGTTTTTGAGTTCTAACATCTTGTTCTCTTCCAAGTTGAGTTCTTTTAGAGGCAATCATTTTAGCTTCTTTTTCATCATCAAGAACTTTAAAAGGATCTCCTGCCTGAGGAGCCCCATCCAAACCAAGAACAGAAACTGGAGTAGATGGTAATGCCTTTTCAAGAGGGTTTCCTGATTCATCAAACATTGCCTTCACCTTTCCACTTGTTTTTCCGGCTAGAAGATAATCTCCTATTTTCAAGGAACCATTTTGAACTAATATTGTTGAAACATATCCTCTACCCTTATCTAAGTATGCTTCTAAAACTGAACCAGAAGAGTTTTTATTCGGATTAGCTTTTAGATCCATTATCTCAGCTTCAAGTAAAACTTTTTCTAGAAGAGAGTCAACACCTTGTCCTTTTAATGCAGAAATATCTTGTGACTGAATTTTACCACCCCAATCTTCAACTACAAGGTTCATTGCTGCTAAAGACTCTTTGACTTTGTCTGGGTTTGCACCCTCTTTATCAATCTTGTTTATTGCAAAAATTATCGGAACTCCTCCAGCTTGAGCATGACTTATTGCTTCTTTTGTTTGAGGCATTATATTATCATCCGCGGCAATTACAATAATTACGATATCTGTAATTTGAGCACCCCTAGCTCTCATGGCTGTAAATGCTTCATGACCAGGTGTATCTAGAAATGTTATCTTTTTTGAGTTGACTGTTACAGAATATGCACCTATATGCTGAGTTATACCTCCAGATTCTCCTTCAGTAACTGAAGAATTTCTTATAAAATCTAGAAGAGATGTTTTTCCATGATCAACATGTCCCATTACAGTTACTATAGGAGGTCGTTCTTCTAAATTCTTTGGATCTTCCTCTTCTTCTACTTCGTCTTGTTCTTCTTCAATATCAGTTTTAATAAATTCTAGCTGATATCCAAACTCATCAGCAACAACTGATAATGTTTCTGAATCTAGTCTTTGGTTCATTGTAACCATAATTCCAAGACTCATACAAGTTGAAATTATATCATTTGAACTTATATCCATTAAAGTTGCTATTTCACCAACTGTTATGAACTCAGTAATCTTAATTGTTTTACTCTCTTTTTCTTGTAAAGCCTCTTCCTCCTCAGATTGAACTTTTCTTTGATCTCTTTTATCTTTTCTATATTTAGCACCCTTTGACTTAGAAGATTTACCTTGAAGTTTTTCTAAAGTTTCCCTAATTTGTTTTTGAATTTCATCACTTGTAGGCTCAACTTTTTGATTAGAATTATTTTGCTTATTGTTCTTGTTAAATTTCTTTGCAAGATCCTTTGGCTTGGATACATCTTTACTTATCCTTTTTCTTCTTTTCTTTTTTGACTCTTCTACTTTTTCCTCTTTCTTCTTAATGGAATCTAAATCTATTACTTCACCTGTTTTCTTTAAACCAGATAGCTTTTGAAAATTAGTCTGAATCTTTGATTTGTCATCAGGGTCTATTTTCACATCTTCAATTGGCTGCTTAACTTTTGGAGAAGAACTAGAGACTTCCTTTTTAACTGTAGAATCTTGTTCAACAGGAGTTTCTTCTTTTTTAATAGATTGTTGAGGTTGCAACTCCTCTTGTTCAACAGGAGTTTCTTCTTTTTTAATAGCTTGTTGAGATTTTAACTCCTCTTCCTTAATTTCTTCTGCTAATTTAGCTTCGAGCTCTTTTCTCTTTTTTGTATTAATCTCTTCAAGTTTATCTTTATCAGATTTATCAGTTTGAAATTCATCAAGAAGAAGGTCGTAAGTATTTTGATCAATTTTTGAGGTTGGCCTTGGTTCAATTTCAATTTTTTTTGAACTAAGAAATTCAACTGCTCTATCTAGAGATATATTAAGTTCTTTAAGTACTTTATTTAACCTTATTGGTGATGGCATATATTTTTTTTAGTCTTCAAATTCTTCCTTTAAAACCTTTAGAACATCAGAAACAGTTTCCTCTTCAAGGTCAGTCCTTTTAACTAAATCCTCTGCACTAAGCTCTAAAACACTCTTTGCTGTATCTAATCCAACTTTCCTAAACTCTTCAAGCACCCATGCATCAATTTCATCCTTAAATTCAGTAAGCTCTACATCTTCTTCTGCTCCTTCTCTATAAACATCTATTTCATAGCCCGTTAACCTTCCAGCTAGTCTTATATTGTGTCCTCCTTTACCTATAGCTCTTGATACTTCATCTGGGTTAAGATAAACTTGAACAGTTTTTTTCTCCTCATCAATATTTAAGGAATTTACTTTTGCAGGACTAAGTGCTCTAGTAATAAACAATTGAGTGTTATTAGTGTAGTTTATAACATCAATATTTTCATTACCTAACTCTCTTACTATTCCATGAATTCTTGAACCCTTCATTCCAACACAAGCTCCAACTGGATCTATTCTGTCATCATATGAATCAACAGCAACTTTTGCTTTTTCACCAGGAATTCGAACAGCTTTTTTAATGCTAATTAATCCATCAAAGACTTCAGGAATTTCTTGTTCAAATAATTTTTCTAAAAACAATGGAGAAGTTCTTGAAAAGATAATTCTAGGTTTATTACCTCTTAATTCTACATTTTCTATTACACCTCTAACATTATCACCTTTTCTAAAGAAATCTTTAGGGATTTGCTTATCCTTTGGCATAATTAATTCATTACCATCATCATCTAAAAGGATTACCTCTCTTGCTCTAACATGATGAACTTCTGCAGTAAATATTTCTCCTACTCTATCCTTAAACTGATTAAATGTATTGTTGCTGTCATGCTCAAAAACTTTAGCAACAAGATTCTGCCTAAGCGACTGTATAGATCTTCTTCCTAAATCAAGTAATTTAAACTCTTCTGAAACTTCCTCTCCTACTTCAAAGTCAGGTTCAATTTTCACAGCTTCTTTTAATTCAATCTCCGCATTAGGGTCCTCTACTTCACCATCTTTCACAACGATTCTATTTCTCCATATCTCAAGATCACCTTTATCAGGATTTATAATAATGTCGAAATTTTCATCCGTACCAAATTTTCTAGTAAGAGTATTTCTAAATACTTCTTCAAGTATTACCATTAAGGTTACTCTGTCAATTAACTTTTCATCTTTGAATTCAGAAAAGGAGTCTAATAGTGATATATTTTCCATTTACTTAACTTTATTTAAAAAAAAAGAGGGACAAAATGTCGCCTCTCAAATATCCAAATGCTGGGCAAATTTATTATAAATTATTGATATAATAAAATTGTTGGCCTACTAGGGCTCGAACCTAGACTCTTCTGGACCAAAACCAGACGTGTTACCAGTTACACCATAGGCCAATTAGCTGCAAATTTAATTTATTTTTTTTTCTAAAAAATATATTTATGAAATTTCTTGCAAAATACGCTCAGGAACTGATTTTTGTACTAATAAGTTTAAAATAAAAGAGATTATTAGATAGCTTAACAAGAAGATTGACATTGAAGGATTACTAGTTAATTGAAAATCTCCTTGAAGTAATATCACTATTAATCCAATAAATATTCTAATAAACTCAAATGAGACTGACCATTTGAAGCCATCCATTATAGATGAAAAACTAAATATTGTAGAAAATATAAAAATTAAATATCCTGATTTATCAAAAATTGTTAGATCTGCAAAAGAATTTAAAAATATAAATAAGACTATATTCAAGGTTATAAAGTGAAAACCTACGAATATTTTATGTAAAATAGTATAGTTGGGTTTGTATTTTTTTTGATCATAAACATTATCTACTGAATTCCTCGGATATTTATCTATAATATCTTTAGGCCTCCAACCTGTTGGCATAAACCATATTTTAAGTTTATCTCCAATATTATTTGTATGCCATGCATCTTGGATTAAATATGATAAATGTTGAAAATTTATTAATATAGGATTCCAGGTATTAACTGGCTTGAGAGTTCCATAAACACATGGCACATCATCTAGCTCTTCTTGAAAAGTTCCAAAAGCTCTGTCCCAAATACAAAAAATTGCAGCTAAATTTTTATCGATATACTCTTCGTTGATTGCATGGTGAACTCTATGTTGAGAAGGGGTTACTAATATATATTCTAGCCATCCTAATTTTCCAATATGCCTAGTATGATACCAGAACTGTCCAAAAAGATGTAATGGTCCTAAAATACTTATCATTTTTGCTGGAACACCAAGCAATGCTGCGGGAATTAAAAATAGAATTCCAATACCAAGATTATTTGTTATACTCTGTCTTAATGCACAAGCAAGATTAAACTCCTCACTACTATGATGAATTACATGCATATTCCAAAAAACATTAATTGAATGTTTTAATCTATGATGGCAATAACTAGCAAAATCAACACAAATAAATGCCAAGAAATACAACAATATACTTTCTTCCAATTCCACAATTTTTAATCTTTCGTAAAAAAAAGGATAAGAGAATATGATAATACCTAATCCTAAAATATCTACCATCAAATTCGTAAATCCAGAGCTTAAGCTAGAAATAGTATCCATATATGAATGTTTTTGATCATTTTTCCAAACACCGTATGAAACCTCAATTACAATTAAGACTAAAAAAATAGGTATTGTGATTAATAGTATGTTTGCGTATGTGTCCATGTAGGTTCTTTAAGCAGATAATTGCATTAACACTTTATGATATTCAAATATTTTATTTTACTTTGGTTTTATAAATATATTAATAATGAGAATAACAAAAATATTTAACTTCTACACACTTATTGGATTGACTGTTTTAATGTGTAACACAGGTCTATATTCACAAAAAAAATCAAAAAAGAATTCTGTTTCATTTGACAAAGTTCTACACGAATCTGTTGAATATAGAGAAATAGGGCCATTTAGAGGAGGAAGATCTGCTGCAGTTGCGGGTGTTCCAGGTAATCCTAATCTTTTTTACTTTGGCGCAACAGGAGGTGGAGTTTGGAAAACTGAAAATGGAGGTGAAACATATGAAAATATTTCTGATGGATTCTTTGGTGGAAGTATTGGTGCTATTGCAATAGCTAAAGATGATCCAAATGTTATTTATGTTGGAGGTGGAGAAGTTACTATTAGAGGAAATGTATCCTCTGGTTATGGAGTATTTAAAAGTGTCGATGCTGGTAAAACTTGGTCTTTTTCTGGTCTTCCAAATTCTAGACACATTCCTAGAATTGTAATAGACCCTTCAAATAATGATATAGTTTATGCTGCGGTTATGGGCAACTTGTATAAGCCTACTGAGGATAGAGGTGTATATAAGTCTATTGATGGAGGCGCAACATGGAAAAAGGTACTTTACACAAATAATCTTTCAGGTGCTTTTGAGATTGTATTAGATCCTAATAATTCAAGAGTTCTGTATGCATCAACTTGGAGAGTTCAAAGAACTCCTTCAAGTTTAAGTAGTGGTGGAGATGGCTCTGATCTTTGGAAAAGCATTGATAATGGAGAAAATTGGACAAAAATTAGCACAAATTCAGGATTTCCATCTGGAATATTAGGTGTAATTGGGGTTACTGTTTCACCAGTAAATTCTGAAAGAGTATGGGCAATCGTTGAGAATCAGGAAAAGGGTGGAGTTTATAGATCTGATGATGGAGGAAAGAATTGGATGTATACTAATAGTAGTAGATCATTAAGACAAAGAGCTTGGTATTATTCAAAAATATATGCTGATACTCAAGATATAGATGGTGTTTATGTAATGAATGTAGCATATCATTATTCAGATGATGGAGGAAAAACATTTAAATCTTCATATGCTCCTCATGGTGATCATCATGATTTATGGATTGCACCAGAAGACAACAATAGACTTATAATTGGTGATGATGGAGGTGCTCAGGTTTCTTATGATAAAGGAAAGACTTGGAGCACATATTATAATCAACCTACTGCACAATACTATAGAGTTACTACTGATAATTCATTTCCTTACAGAATTTATGTTGCTCAACAAGATAATTCAACTCAAAGAGTTAGACACAGAAGTCTTGGCTATAATATTGGCGATGATGACTGGGAAAGTACTGCAGGTGGAGAATCTGGACATATAGCTATTGACCCTAACAATAATGAAATTGTTTATGGGGGAAGTTATCTTGGATTTCTTGAAAGAAGGAATCATGAAAAACAAACATCTAGAACAATAAACGTTTGGCCAATTACTACACTTGGTGAAGGAGCTGAAGCAATGAAATATAGATTTAATTGGAATTTTCCTATTGCATTTAGCAAACATGACTCATCTAAGCTTTACACTTTTTCAAATCAAGTACATCTTTCAACTGACGAAGGTCAAAGCTGGGAAACAATAAGCCCTGATTTAACAAGAAACGATAAGTCTAAACTTGTTTCTTCTGGTGGGCCAATCACTCAGGATAATACCGGTGTTGAATACTATGCTACAATATTTGCAGTTGATGAATCTCCAATTCAGGAAGGTCTAATGTGGGTTGGAAGTGATGACGGTATGATTCATCTTACAAAAGATAGTGGTAAAACTTGGGAAAATGTTACTCCAAAAAAAATACCAGAATGGCTGATGATAAATAGCATTGATGCATCATCATTTGATACAGGTACAGCTTACGTAGCTGGAACTAGATATAAGCTAGGTGATTTCACACCATATTTATACGTAACTGAAGATTATGGTAAAAACTGGAAACTAATAACTAGTGGGATAGATGATGAACACTTTACAAGAGTGTTAAGAGCTGATAAATCTAATAAGAACATCTTATATGCTGGAACTGAAACTGGAATGTATATATCTTATGACAAAGGTACTAGTTGGAATAAATTTCAAAAGAATTTACCAATAGTTCCAATAACTGATCTTACAATAAAAGATAATTCATTAATTGTTGCTACGCAGGGAAGAAGTATCTGGATGCTTGATGACTTAACAGTTATCCATCAGTTATCTAGTTCAGTTGATGAAGAAAAACTTTATAAGCCAAAAGATTCATACAGAATGCGAGGCTCAGGAGGAAGAAAGTCTCTAACTGCTGGAACTAACCTTCCAAATGGAGTCATTATTCATTATTTTCTTCCAAGTTTTGACAACGAAAGTGATGAAGTTAAACTTTCAATCCACTCTGAAGATGGATCATTAATTAAGGAGTTTTCAAATAAGAGTAAAGAGAATTCAATGAAGGTTGAAAAGGGTGGTAATTCATTTGTTTGGAATATGAAATATCCCGGAGCAAAAAGACTTGATAAAATGGTTTTATGGGGAGCAGATTTTTCTGGTGCTAAAGCTGTTCCAGGAGATTATATAGTTAAGCTTAAAGTAAATGAAAAGGAATTAACTCAAGATTTTACAATTCATAAGGATCCTACTTCAGAAGGCTCAATAGAAGATATAAAAGCACAATTTGAGTTTGTAAATGAAATAAATGGAGTAGTTGCTGACGCTCACAATGCAATAGAAAATATTAGAAAAATTAAAAATGATCTTAATAAGTTTCAATCAGATTACGCTGACAATGAATCAGCAAAAAACTTAATCAATGAATCAAAATTAATTTTTGAATCTATTAATATAATTGAAAATGAACTTTATCAAACTAAAAATCAAAGTAATCAAGACCCCCTTAATTATGGTGTTAAACTAACTAATAATTTAGGGAACTTGAATTCTGCATTTCGAGGTGGAGATTTTGGCCCAACAGATCAAGATATAATGGTTAAAAATGAATTGATTAAAAAAGTAAATATTCAACTTGAAAAATATAATTCAATTATTTCAGAGGATATTCCTGAATTTAATTCAAAATTCAAAAACCTTGAATTAGATTATCTAAATGTTTTTATGTAGTCAGTACTAAATTTTATAATTAATACAAAAGGCTAATATGTCCGAAACTAAGTTTCGAAAAATTAATAATGTGATTGGGTGGCTTCTGTTTTCAGTTGCATTAATCACATATGGTTTAACAGTTGAACCAACATCGAGTTATTGGGATGCTGGAGAATATATATCTACATCTGCAAAACTTCAAGTTGGTCATCCACCAGGCGCACCATTCTATCAAATGATGGGTGCAATTTTTGCATTATTCGCATCAGATAATGAATCCATTGCCATTGCAGTTAACTTTCTATCAGTTGTATCAAGTGCATTTGTTATATTATTTCTTTTTTGGTCAACAACATTATTTCTTCAAAAAATATTTAGCAAAAATAATTTTTCTAATAGCTTAAATATTATTTTAAGTGCTTCAATTGGAGCTCTTGCTTTTATGTTTTCAGATAGTTTTTGGTTCAATGCAGTTGAGTCAGAAGTATATGCTTTAGCTATGCTTTTTTTATCAGCAACATTTTGGACTGGACTAAGATGGGAAAAAGATTTTGATAATGTAAGAGGTGATAGATGGTTGTTGTTAGTTGCATTTTTAATTGGTCTTTCATTTGGAGTTCATTTTATGGCCATATTGACAATTCCTGCAATTGGAATGATCTATTTCTTTAAAAAATATAAAAAAATTACAATCAAGAGTTTTTTATTAGCAAATGTAATTTCAGTTTCAGTTCTGTTATTTATTTTTAAACTTTTACTTCCATCTACTTTAGCATTATTTGGTCAACTTGAAGTTTTCTTTGTAAACTCAATAGGTTTACCTTTTAACTCTGGAACAATCATAGCAGCTTTTTTAATAATTTTTCTATTCTACAGAACACTTAAGTATACTAGATCAAAAGGAATGATTCAATTAAACACATTAATACTTTGCGTTCTTTTTGTTTTTATTGGATTTTCATCTTGGGTAATGCTTCCTATTAGATCAAATGCAAACACAGTGATAAATGAAAATTCTCCATCAGATGCAAGAACACTTTTAGCCTACTATAGATTAGAACAATACCCTAAGACATATCTTTTTTATGGGCCTATGTTTTCAGATATTTATGCTCCGCAAGATGACAAAGAACCTTATATAGATGGAAAACCAAAATATGAAAGAGATTATCTAACTAATAGATATAAAGTAGTAAATAATTGGGAAGATTCTGAAATAAATTCAAATTCTGATCACAGAGGTTTAATCCCTAGATTATGGAGTTCAAATCATGCAGCAAACTACATGAACTTTACAAATCCTTTGAAATTTGAAATCCTTGATAGATATAAATCAGAAGAAAGAATTGTTCAAAGTGTAAATGAATTCCAAAACCTTGAACTTCAAGGAGAAGTTACAGGTGAAGACTACAATGAGTTCTTTAGATCTGTTGGCCCATATCTGAAAATAAGTAAACCAACTCTTTTTGATAACTTAAACTTTTTATTCTCTTATCAAATTAATTATATGTATTGGCGCTATTTCTTGTGGAATTTTGCTGGAAGACAAAATGATGTTCAAGGTGAGTATTCTATACTGAATGGAAATTGGTTAAGTGGAGTAAATTTTATTGATGAGTTAAGGTTAGGAAATCAAAAAAATCTTAGTGAAGACCAAAAAAATAATAAAGCTAGAAACACTTACTATTTTCTTCCTCTTATTCTTGGATTAATTGGATTAATGTATTGTTACAAATATGATATCAAGTCTTTCTGGACATTACTTTTACTTTTTCTATTCACAGGGCTAGCACTAAAGTTTTATTTAAATGAACGTCCTTTTGAACCAAGAGAAAGAGACTATGCGCTTGTAGGATCTTTTTATGTGTTTTCAATCTGGATTGGGATGGGGTTTGCTGCAATAATGAATTATTTGAAAAAATTTGATAATAAAATCTCAAAATCTATTATATACCTATCCTGTGTTGTTGCTGTTCCTTTTTTAATGGCATTCAATAATTGGGATGATCATGATAGATCAGACAGATATACTGCTCAGTCTATTTCAAAAGCATATCTACAATCAATTGAAAAAGATAAAGATGCAATGATTTTTACAATTGGGGATAATGATACTTTTGCACTATGGTATGCCCAAGAAATAGAAGAATTTAGAACTGATGTTAGAACTATTAACACTAGTCTTTTAGCAACAGATTGGTATATTGATCAAATGAAAAGAAGGGCATACGGTAGTAGTCCAATTCCTTCTCAAATGGAACATGAGCAGTATGCTTTTGGAGTCAGAGATTATATTAGATACGAAAACTTACTAGACTCAATAAGATGGGATATTAATGATTTTGTTGATTGGGTTGCAAGTGATAATCCTAGAACAAAATATAGAAACTTAATAACTCAATCAGGAGGAGATGTTTCTGATTATCCTATAAATGCACTTGAAACAGTATTCTATCCTACTAATAAAATTAGACTTCCTGTAGATAAAGAAAATGTTATAAAAAGTGGTATAGTAAAAGAAAAAGATAGAGGCCTAATTGTAGATTATATTGACATAGATTTACCTGAGTCTATTATTACAAAAAATCAAATAATGATGTTAGACATACTTGCTAACAACAATTGGGAAAGACCAATTTATTTCACAGGTGGGAGCTATGAGGAGTCTGAATATATTTGGATGAAAGATTATCTTCAACTAGACGGACTTGTCTATAAATTAGTTCCGATAAAAACTTCAATTGAAAATAACCCATATGAGATGGGTAGGATTGACTCAGATTTAATGTATGACATTGTAAAAAAATGGTCTTGGGGTAATTCTGAAAGTGATAAAATATATCATGATCCCGAGACAAGAAAGAATAGTATTTCTTTTAGGAGTAATCTTTCAAGATTATCTGAAGTTCTTATTAATGAAGGTAAATATGATAAAGCAGAAGAAATTATAGATTTAGCCTTTTCTAAAATGCCAATTGATTATTATGGTTACTATAGTTTATGGACTCCTTTTGTTCAAGCCTATTACAATATAAATCAAGATAATAAAGCAAGAGAGGCTGTAGAAAAATTATCTTTTAAATATGCTGATAAATTAAATTATTTTGCATCACTTGAAATATTCAATCAATATGATGTTGGCGAAGAAATTATATCAGACATAGAAAGGTTCAGAAATCTGATTGAAACAATTCAAAGTTCTGGCGAGAAAGATATTTTATCCGATCAGATAAAAAGTTTTATATCTAGTTCCGAAAAATTTAGCTATATCTATGGCGAATATGACTATTATATATCTCTTTCAAATTTTATATTGTCACTCTTAGAATTAAATGAATTAGAATATTCAAAGAATATTACAGATAAAATAGAAGAACAATTAATCAGAAGAGTTTCAGTTTTCTCAAATATTGAAGAGGATGAACAGGTCTTTTATATAGAGGGCATAACATCTGATATTAATCAGTACAGCAGATTAATCAATCAGATAGAAACTTATGATGTTGAGCTATATAATGATTATGATAAAAATCTCAAAGAGATGTTAAGTAAAATGGTTGAGTAAAAAAAGCTTAACTAACTCATAAACATAAATTCAACAAGATATTTACAATCTAGTTAAGCTGGTCTTTCATTAAACTTATAAGTGTGTTAGCATCTTGATCTCCACTTTGTCTCCATACCATTTCTCCAAATTTATAGATCATTAAAGTCGGGATGACTTTAACTCTTAATGCTTCCGAAAGTTTAATATTCTTTTCAGTATTTATTTTAATTACTTTTCCCTTATCCCCAAGTGCAGCAGCAACATCCTTTAAAATAGGGTGTAGATTACCAGATAACTCATCAAACTCGCTAAAAAAAACGAGTAGTAATGGCTTTTTCTCATCTAATAACTCTCCAAACTTGGACATTTAATTATAATTTAAGGCGAAAGTATAAATTTTTTCTATTTAAATCCAAATATTCTTATCTCTATTATATTGGTTACTAAGAAGTTCAGTTAATATTAATTTAACATTAAGCACTTTATTATTAACACTTTAGTAATAATTATTTCATTGTAAGTTAAGTTGATTAGCTATTTAAGAGAATATATTTGACAAACATAAATTCAACAAAATATATATAATGAAAAATATAAATTACTTAAAAATACTAACATTAGGAATACTATTTATTTCCTGCGAAAAAGATCCTGAAATTATCTATGAAACTATAACTGTTACAGAAACTGTTACAGAAGTTGTTGAGGTTACTTCAACTCCAGAGACAGAATCTATAGGTGGTGGAGGAATTTATTTTATTGATGATTCCCAAACATGGACTAGTGATAGAATATGGATTGTGAATGGTAAAATTGTAGTTAGGTCAGGTGGAGAACTTACAATTGAGGCAGGAACAATTGTTAAAGCTGAAGACGGTCAAGGTGCCGACGCAACTGCTCTTATTATTGCCAAAGGTGGTGCTTTAATTGCAAATGGAACTGCTGAAAATCCAATTGTATTTACTGACAAATCAGATCAACTTTCATATTCTAATGCTGATAGAATTAGTCCAAATAGAGTTGCTACTGATACTGGTAAATGGGGAGGAATAATTATTTTAGGTCAAGCAACTGTTGGTGAAGATGGAGGAGAAGATACTATTGAGGGAATTGCAACTGGTTATGATTGGACTCAATATGGTGGTTCTATAGATTCTGATTCTTCTGGTTCATTACAATATTTATCAATAAGACATAGTGGTACTCAACTAGGTAACGGAGATGAAATTCAAGGGTTAACATTAGGTGGGGTTGGTAATGGAACTGTAGTTGAAAATATTGAAATAGTTGGAAGTAATGATGATGGTATAGAGATATTTGGTGGGACTGTAAACGTAACAAACCTAACAATTTGGGCACAAAGTGATGATGCGGTTGATTTAGATGAAGGTTATGCTGGTACAATTACTAATGTTGCTATACAAATGAAGGCTTCTGGTGATAATGCTTTTGAAATTGATGGAACGGAAGATGGAACGGATTCACTAGATGGCCAATTTACTGTTAAGGATGTAACATTTATTGGTGTTGCAGGTAACACTGAAAAAACTGATCAATTAGGTCATTGGAAATCAGATGCTACAGGTACAACTGAAAACGTTTTATATACAGTAATGGATGGGCAAACCATTGAAGGTATTGACTCTGACACTTACGACGTAAACGCTACTGAAAATGCTAAGAATAAATTAATTTTTAAAAATTTCCAATTTGCAACTACAAGTACATTAGCATCTATACTTGCTAATACTACTGGTACGACTGGTGATGCACCAGCATGGGCCTCTGTAGTAACAAGTGGATCAGTAGGTGCTGACACGTCTGTAATGTCATGGACAATGTGGTATAAACTTACTCAGTAATTATATATTGAGTATTAATAGTAAACTGAATAATTAATGAAAATTGCCCCTTTTATTTAATGGGCAATTTTTTAAATATAATATGAAAAAAACTTTATTAGCTTTAATACTCTTATCTACTAATTTTATCTTTTCACAATCAGTTATTACTGGAAAAGTAATAGATGGTGAATTTAATGAATTACTTCCGTTTGCAAATGTACTTCTTTTAACTGCTGAGGGAGAGAATATTGATGGTACTTCCACAGATTTTGATGGTGCATTTACATTTGAAATTCTTGAAGGAACTTACATATTAGAGTTCTCATTTGTAGGATATGACTCAAAAAGGATTACAGATGTAATAGTGGGTCAGAATGAAGAGTATACATTAACAACTACTCTTTTACCTGCCTCTAATGCTTTAGATGAAGTAATTGTTACTACTACTGCCAAAAATAATACAGAAGCTGCAGTTCTATCAATTCAGAAAAGAGCAGTAAATCTAATTGATGGTCTTTCCGCTCAATCAATCAAAAAAACAGGTGATAGTGATTTAGCAGCAGCAATTAAAAGAGTCCCTGGTGTCTCTGTTCAAGATGGGAAATTTGTTTATGTTAGAGGTCTTGGTGATAGATATTCAAAAACACTTTTAGGCGGCCTAGAAGTGCCTGGTTTAGATCCTGATAAAAATACTCTTCAACTTGATATTTTCCCAACCAACCTGTTGGATAATATACTTATTAATAAATCTGCAAGTGCAGACTTAAATGCTGATTTCACAGGTGGAATTGTAGATGTGGTATTAAAGGATTTTTCTGTCCTTCCTGAATACAGTTTTTCAATATCAGGATCCTATAATCCTAATATGAATTTGAATAATAATTTCATAGGCAACGAAGAGAGTGCTTTTGGAACTCTTGGTTTTAGTGATAATTATTTTGAAAACCCTTTATCCTCTCAACAAAACATACCATTTCCTGAAACATTTAATATTGGAAAATCAACACTTGTTAGACTTCTTACTACTAAATTTCAAGAGACTATGGCAGTCTCAAGATTTCAAAGTTTTCTTGATTTTAGCATAGGAGCAACTGCTAGTAATCAATATAATCTCACCGAAGATTCATCTATTGGTTATATTGCCTCAATAGGTCTAAAGAGGGATTACGAATATTATGAAGATTTTTTTAATGGAACAGTAGAAAAAGAAAATTTAAATAAACCTCTTGAACCTTATAGTGAACAAAAGGGAGAGTATGGGCAAATTAAAAACTTGGCAAGTGCACTTCTTGGATTATCATTGAAAACAAAACTTTCAAAGTATAGACTTAATTTTTTAGCAATTAAATCTGGTGAATCATCAGCGATTAAAGCTATGTATAAGGAGTTTATTGAAAATCCATACAACGGAGATGCAAGTCTGTTAACATATACCGAAAGAAATATTCTATCATTGCCTTTTTCATCTCAGCATATTTTTAATGAAGGTGATATGTCACTTGACATTAAAATTGCTCCATCAATAGTTAAAGTATATGACAAAGATTTTAAGAAAACAGTTTTTGAAATTGCACCAAATGGAAACAAATTAATTTCACCAAACACAACTAATAATCCAACAAGAGTATGGAGAGATCTAAATGAATATGCATTATCTTCAAAAATTCAATTGAATATAAACTTCAATAAGTTCATTGAGGGTAAAATTAAAATTGGTGGTGCTCTTACAATAAAAGATAGAGAATTTGGAACAGACAATTACCAAATAGCGTACCGAGGTTTAAGCTCCAGAATCGATGGAAATCCAAATAATATTTTAAATTCAGACTTCATATATGATATAAGTTCAAATACAGGTTCATATGTAAAAGGAGATTTCCAAAGAACTAATCAATATGAGTCAAGAGGTCAGACTTCATCACTTTTTGTATCATCAGAATTAAAATTTTCTGAAAAATGGAAATCTACATTAGGTTTAAGATACGAAGGATATATTGTTGAATATACAGGTGAAGATATAGAGGGTAGAAAATTCAATAATGAAAGATTAATTGATAGCAAAGATTTTTACCCGTCACTAAATATAATTAGATCAATAAATGAAAATATAAACTTTAGATTATCATATTCTAAGACAACTGCAAGACCAAGTTTTAAAGAAATTTCAGCTGCTCAAATTTACGATCCTATAACAGAAAGATATTTTGTAGGTAATCCAAACCTAAAGCCAACCTTTATAAATAATTTTGATTTAAGGTATGAATCTTATGGCGATGGTAATCAAATTTTTGCTATTAGTACATTCTATAAACAATTTAGTGATCCTATTGAAATTACAGCTTTTGACGCAAATCAACCAAGTGTCTTTATAGTTAGAAACAATGAAGAGGCATCTGTATATGGTATAGAATTAGAATATAGAAAAGATATCTTAAATAATGATAATCAAAAGTTATCCTTAAATTTAAACACATCTATTATTCAATCTACCCAAACTATGAGTGAAGCTGAATATCAGGGTAGGGTAATTAGCAATCCTGATAAAGAAATTGATAACTCAAGAGAACTTCAGGGTCAATCTCCATATTTAATTAATCTTGGCTTAGTTTATAATCTATTTGAAAAAAATATAGAGATTGGCTCATATTATAATGTTCAAGGAAAGACTTTAGAGGTAGTTGGGATTGGTAACCTACCTGATGTGTACACTCTTCCTTTTCATAATTTAAATTTAAATATTTCAAAAAGTTTTGGAAAAAATTTGAATCAAAGTTTATCATTTAAGGCTGAAAACTTATTGAATTCAAAAAGAGAGAGTGAATATGACTACTACGATCTTGAGACAAGTCCTTTCTCAATATACAATCCTGGACAAAGTTTTTCTCTAGGTTACAGTATAAAGTTCTAAATTTGTATAAATAATTCAATTGGAAAGCGCTTACATATTTATAATTGGAATAATAATCTTTTTAGCAATTAGTGATTTAATTGTAGGTGTAAGTAATGATGCTGTTAATTTTTTAAACTCTGCGATTGGGTCGAAAGTAATTTCTTTTAAAAACATAATGATTCTTGCAAGCTTAGGAGTTGCAATCGGTGCAATCTCTTCGAGTGGGATGATGGAAATTGCAAGGAAAGGAATATTTAACCCTGAAGCTTTTTTCTTTAGTGATATCATTATCATTTTCTTATCTGTGATGATTACAGATATATTAATTCTGGATTTATTTAATTCATGGGGTCTGCCAACTTCCACTACAGTATCAATTGTTTTTGAATTACTTGGAGCTGCAGTAATTATGTCTATTATAAAAATTATGGGCTCAGATGGAAATATGGCAGAAATTGAAAACTATATTAACATTCAAAAAGCCACAGAAATAGTAATAGGAATTCTCCTATCTGTTTTGGTAGCTTTTTCTATTGGCGCAATTATTCAATGGTTATCTAGATTAGTCTTAACGTTTTATTTTGAATCAAAAAGCATACTGCTGAATTCAATATTCGGTTCACTCTCATTTACATCTATTATAAATTTTATTTTAATTAAAGGAATTAATGGGACACCCTATTCCTCTAAGAGTTACTCCACTTTAAATAATTTGACGATAAATGAATTTATTGACTCAAATATTATCATGTTTTGGACTATAAGTTTAATCTTTTGGTTTATTATATCTTTTTTAATATGTAAACTATTTAAGCTTGATATTTATAAAATTATAATTGCAATTGGCACCTTTTCATTAGCACTAGCTTTTGCAGGAAATGATCTAGTAAATTTTATTGGAGTTCCAATTGCTGCAGTAGAATCTTTTCAATCTTGGTCATCTTCATCTGTCAGTGCTGCTGAATTTTCTATGATATCATTATCAGAGAAAGTCAATACACCACCTATCTATCTTTTTATCTCTGGTTTAATTATGGTAATTACTTTATGGTTTTCATCTAAAGCAAAGAATGTCGTTAAGACTAGCTTGGATCTATCAAATCAAAATGAAATAGATGAGAAATTTAAATCTAATTTTATTGGAAGGCTACTTGTAAATTTTGGATTGAGTTTAAATAAAATATTCATTAAAATTATTCCAGATAATATTTTACATAAGATTAACCTATCTTTTAAATTTAATTCAAATGATAATATTGCAAAATCTATTGATGGAACTAGACCATCATTTGATAAATTAAGAGCAAGCTTAAACCTTGTAATTGCAGCCATATTAATATCAGTTGCAACATCATATAAATTACCTCTTTCTACTACATATGTTACTTTTATGGTAGCAATGGGGACATCTCTATCTGATAGAGCTTGGAGCAATAATAGTGCGGTTTACAGAGTATCAGGAGTAGTAAGTGTTATTGGCGGTTGGTTTTTTACAGCTTTTTCTGCTTTCTCAATTTGTGGATTAATTGTTTTCTTCATTCACTCAACTGGACTAATAGGAATTATTATTACCCTAATTATAGTAGCTACAATGATAGCAAGAAATCATATTAATTTTAAGAAGAAAGGTGAAATAAAAATCTAATCATTAACTGTTGCAATAGTTACTGGTGTATCCCAGTCAACTACATTAATGATTGTATTGTCAGCATATTCTACTTCTTTAACTTTTCCTTCATTTCTAAAAATCCATTTGCCAACTTTTTTCCCTTTTTCATACTGACCAGAGATTATTTTAATTCTAGCTTTATTAAAACTAGACCATGTACCATGAAGTTTATTATTCTTTATGAAACCTTGTTGTGTAATATTCCCATCTTCATTTAGATAAACTACTTTAAAAGTATTGCTATCTTCTTGAGTAATTATCTTTTGTTCTTGTGCACTTAGACTTCCTATAGAAAAGGCGAAGAATAGAATTAAATGTCTCATAATCGTCAGTTTTATAACATAAAATTAACGATAAATTAACAATTTTCAAACTTTTACATAACATTAAGTTAACATTGGAATGTAAAGTGTTGATTTAAAATGAATTAAGAACCACACATAAGGCAGTCATCATCCTCATTTTCTTTTGATTGTGATAGGATTTGCTTTAGTTCCTCTGGTGATAATGGCTCAACCGCAACAGGTTTTTCTTTATATTTTGTTGCAGCTGCTTTTTCTGTTCTAGTTATTTCAACCTCTCCTACTTCTTCTTTCACAACTTCTGGTTCTGCAGAAACTGGAGACTCGACTTCTTTCTTCTTTAGAGTAAATTTAATAGCATCAACAGCAGCTTTTGTTCTTAAGTAATACATTCCGGTTTTCAATCCAGATTTCCATGCATAGAAATGCATAGATGTTAATTTAGACATCGTTGCACCCTCCATAAATAAGTTAAGAGATTGAGACTGGTCAATAAAGAACCCTCTTTGTCTTGACATATCAATTATATCTTTCATTTTCATCTCCCATACAGTTTTGTATAATTCTTTAAGGTCATCAGGAATTCCATCAATATCTTGAATAGATCCATTTGCACCCATTAATTCATGTTTCATGTCCTCATTCCAAAGTCCTAATTCAACAAGATCATTTAATAAGTGTTTGTTTACAATTATAAATTCACCAGATAATACTCTTCTAGTATAAATGTTTGAGGTATAAGGCTCAAAACATTCGTTGTTACCAAGAATTTGAGATGTACTAGCGGTAGGCATAGGAGCCACTAAAAGTGAATTTCTTACTCCGCTTTTAAGCACTTGCTTTCTTAATTTTTTCCAGTCCCATCTTCCACTTAGATCTTCATCCTCTACTCCCCACATATTGTATTGAAATTCACCTTGTGAAATTGGTGAGCCTTCATAAGATTCATAAACACCATCTTTTTTTGCCTCCTCTACAGAAGCGGTAAGAGCTGCAAAGTAAATTGTCTCAAAAATTTCTTGATTTAATTCTTTTGCTTTGTCAGATGTGAAAGGAAGTCTTAGTAGTATAAATGCATCTGCTAAACCTTGAACACCAAGCCCAACGGGTCTATGCCTAAAGTTTGAGTTTTCAGCTTCTTTTACTGGATAATAATTTCTATCAATAACTTTATTTAGGTTTTTGGTTACTCTAACTGTTACATCAAAAAGTTTTTGATGGTTAAATTCTCCATCTTCAACAAACATTGGAAGAGCAATTGATGCTAAATTACAAACCGCTATTTCATCTTCTGACGTATACTCTAATATTTCAGTACATAAGTTTGAAGACCTTATAGTTCCTAAGTTCTTCTGATTTGATTTTCTATTAGCAGAGTCTTTATACAACATGTATGGTGTTCCAGTCTCAATTTGAGACTCTAGAATTTTTTCCCATAGCTCTCTTGCTTTTATTGATTTTCTACCTTTTGATTGCTTTTCATATTTTAAATAAAGTTTATCAAACTCATCTCCATGACAATCGTATAAACCTGGACACTCGTTTGGACACATCAAAGTCCATTCTTCATTATTTTCAACCCTCTTCATAAATAAATCTGGCATCCACATTGCATAAAATAAATCTCTTGCTCTCATTTCCTCTTTACCATGATTTTTCTTTAAATCAAGGAAATCATATATATCAGCATGCCATGGTTCTATATAAATTGCAAAAGAACCTTTTCTTTTTCCACCACCTTGATCAACATATCTTGCCGTATCATTAAAAACTCTTAACATAGGTACAATACCATTAGATGTTCCATTTGTTCCTGAGATATATGATCCTGTTGATCTAATATTATGGATTGATAAACCTATTCCACCTGCAGATTGAGATATCTTCGCGGTTTGCTTTAACGTATCGTAAATTCCATCTATACTATCATCTTGCATTGTTAATAAAAAACAAGATGACATTTGAGGTTTTGGAGTTCCTGCATTAAAGAGAGTTGGCGTTGCATGAGTAAAATATTTCTTAGACATTAACTCATAAGTCTCTATTACAGAATCAATATCATTTAAATGAATTCCAACAGAAACTCTCATTAACATGTGTTGAGGTCTCTCTACAATTTTTCCATTAATTTTTAGTAAATAAGATCTCTCAAGAGTTTTGAATCCAAAATAGTCATATGCAAAGTCTCTATTGTATATAATTTTTGAGTCTAATAGCTCTGAGTTTTTCTTAATCACCTTCATTACTTCATCAGATAATAAAGGAGCTTTTTTACCTGTAATTGGATTTACATATTCATGTAAATCTTTCATTGTATCTGAAAAAGACTTAAGAGTGTTTTTATGCAAGTTTGAAACAGAGATTCTAGCTGCCAATGAAGCATAATCAGGATGAGTAGTAGTCATTGTTGCAGCAATTTCTGCAGCTAGATTATCTAGCTCAGAAGTTGTTACACCGTCATACAAGCCCTCTATTACTCTCATTGCGACTCTAACCGGGTCAACTAAGTCATTAAAACCGTAGCAAAGCTTTTT
>Ga0209630_10000425_pt1 | contig 48052 bp, 26 predicted proteins | sample COG_01_FD_184745 | JGI IMG/M metagenome (GOLD analysis project Ga0209630, IMG submission 184745) | Pelagic Microbial community sample from North Sea - COGITO 998_met_01 (SPAdes) (version 2) | ecosystem: Environmental > Aquatic > Marine > Neritic zone/Coastal water | place: Helgoland, sampling...
GATCACGGGAACGCCTTCCAAGAACGTCTTTCACATCCCTTCCGGGGTTTTGGCCTTCATTAGTTATAGGGTGGACCGAGTTATAATGTAGCTCTGCGTAGAAACTCAATTGTATTACTCTACGAATATTACCATCATCAGTAGGTCGAATTACTCGTTCCCAATTTCTATCATAAGAAGTATAAACTCGAATCTCAAGACCATATACATTTGAAGCTGCTATTAAAGTCAAGTGGTCTCCCCAATTTCCATCGAGGCCCATATCCTCAATGTATGCGTCGTAGGATTCAGGCACAAATGCAGAATATCTCGCCGAGTTTGAGCGTAAATGTTCTACAATATCCGCTCTAACTTCTGCGTCACGGTCAGGCGAACCATACAATTGGTCAGCTATTGCTCTAAATTGACAATTCCCGTCGCCATCGACTTCGTTTTCGCGTAATCCTAATCCATCAAGTCTTCTGCGCAAGAGCTGGCGCTCTGGACTTTGTCTCGCAGACTCTCTCAAAACTCTGTCGAGAGCGGAGCTATCGTTTACCCTAGGGGTCAAGGTAGAGAGCCCTTCGCCGCGATCACGGGAACGCCTTTCAAGAACGTCTTTCACATCCCTTCCGGGGTTTCGCGTCTGTGTATTTGTACTATCCTGTAAAGGCATTTTGTTCCTAAAGAGCAGAAAAGAAACTCGTAAGTAGGCACCCTCTAAAAACTCCCGCCTTTCTATCTTTCGACCATTCAAAATTCAAAATAAAAGCACGTTTCCCGATGCTCTATTCACCGCACGCGCGATGCGCATCAATATCCGAATTACGAAAGATGGTGACTAAAAACACCGACTGCGTCGCGCTTCGTCTCTCGAGAAAGTTGGGAACTTCGTCAAGGCGAGATGACTGCGCGCGTCGCACGTGCGATACAGAAACGAAGATGCGATCGACGGAGCGGAAATTTCTTCCCCCAGAAAAGATTTCTTCTGGGTACACGGCGCAGCCGTGGGCGAACGCACAGAAAGTGAGCGCAGAGAAGATGAGAACGACAGAGCGCGCGTACCAATAATCGAGCGCGCGAAATGTATTTGTCGTTTGGGTGTTTTTGAGTGTGTTCGCGAATGTGCGTGCTCTGAGGCACTTCGTTTTGCTTTTAAAAGGTGAAACTCTTGAATTAAAATCTCGCGCGAAAAAAGGTCGCGCTTCGTTTTGGACGATTCCTCTCTCTCGAATCTCTTCTTTTTCTTCAGAGATTTTGCCTCCCCGGAGGAGAGAGAGAGAGAGAGAGTGTTGGTTGCGCGCTTTAATAAAAGAGAAAAAGAGAGGCGCGGAGGTAGATAGAAGTAGAACAGAGCGAGAAAGCGAGAGACGATACGATACATACTAATACTAATGTCGCAACGAATCGGGAAAGCGATCCGCCGCGATAACGTCGTCTCCAAATCCGCCGTCTACACGGACGTGAACGATAAAAAACCGAAAGAGTATTGGGACTACGAAAACTTACAAGTCTCCTGGGGAGAGCAAGATGACTACGAAGTCGTCCGAAAAGTCGGCAGAGGGAAGTACTCGGAGGTGTTTGAAGGCGTTCGAGCGCAAGCGGTCGATCAGAAGTGCATCATTAAGATTTTGAAACCAGTGAAGAAGAAGAAGATCAAGAGGGAGATTAAAATCTTGCAAAACTTGGCCGGCGGCATAAACATCATATCGCTTCTGGACGTGGTGAGAGAACCGCAGTCGAAAACGCCGAGCTTGGTCTTCGAGTACGTGAACAACACGGATTTCAAGGTTTTATATCCAAACTTGACGGATTACGACATTCGTTTCTATTTGATGGAACTTTTGAAGGCGTTGGATTTTTCGCACTCGCAAGGGATCATGCACCGAGACGTGAAGCCGCACAACATTATGATTGACCACGAGAAGAGACAGTTAAGGTTGATAGATTGGGGGTTGGCGGAGTTTTATCACGCCGGAAAAGAATATAACGTGAGAGTGGCGAGTCGATATTTTAAAGGGCCGGAGTTATTGGTGGATTTACAGGATTACGATTACGCTTTGGATTTGTGGTCGTTGGGGTGCGTGTTCGCCGGGATGATTTTCCGCAAAGAACCGTTTTTTAACGGCCACGACAATTACGATCAGCTGGTCAGAATTGCGAAGGTTTTGGGGACGCAAGAATTACACGCGTATTTGAATAAGTACAGGATTGAGTTGGATCCGCACTTGGAGGCGTTGGTCGGAAGACACTCGAGGAAGCCGTGGAGTAAGTTTGTGAACGCGGACAATCAACATCTGGTGACGCCAGAGGCGATAGATTTCTTGGATAAGTTGTTGCGATACGATCACCAGGAGAGAATTACCGCGAAGGAGGCGCAGAAGCATCCGTTTTTTGACCCAGTGAGAGATGGAAATTAAGAAATTTAGAGAGAAAGAAAGAGAGAGAGAAGAAGAAGAAACGTGAGAGACTTCATTCATACTTTTATATATACCTAGGTACTAATACACAACAGCATAGGGTACGTAATATAAATATATCGACACAGATAATAAATATATAATAACAATAATGAATATATACAGTAACAATAAAACTATCAAAGCAATCAAATGTGCGAGCGGGCGCATTCTTTTTGTATGTATAAATTTTTGAAACTCCATCGCGTAACTCTCTCTCTCTCTCTCTCTCTCTCTCTCTCTCTCTCTCTCTCATCAGTTTGAAAATGGGGTGGTAGAGGTAATGTTCAAAGTTGACGGCGTCGTCTGGTGTCCTTCGCGTACCTGCGCCATTCGCGGAGTAGCACCGTCCGAATCGGACATGTACGAGTCCGAGTCATTATCGGATTGCACAATCTCGTTTTCGTCGTCAAACGCGAATCCGGACGCTTGAATCTCCTTGAACGAATACACTTGCGCGCTTTCGAGCTTTGGTTTTTCCTCCAGAGCGACCGCTTCTCCCGGCTTTAACTTTTGCTTCTTTTCTTCTTTCTTCGCGTTACTACCAGGAGAGTTAGAGATGACTTCTGCGGACGGAGCGGTCAGAGTTGGCGATGAAATCGGCTCCGGCGCAATGTGGCCGATGGATCTTCGAGGCGAAACTTTGTTCTCCCCCTTCGGACTGATGAGCTCGGCGTCGGTTCCAACTTTTCCATCTATCGTTGCCTCAGGCGGGATGATACTAGTCGGTATTTTCGACGGCGTCTTGAACATCTTCGAGCCTTCTTCGCTCATGCTCACCTCTGATTTTGCCGGTAAAAACTTCTCCGCCGGCGTTTTCTTCTCTTTCTTCTTCCTGGTTAGTTTCTCCTTGGACTCGGATCCGGAAAACGATGTCGATTGAACGAGCTTCCCCTCGTTGTCTAATTCGTATCCTTTTGATTGCAACTCTCCGCTATCTGGAGACGTCTTCGCACCCGGAGGTTTAATGAGGTAAAAATTACTCGGTTCAGGCGGCGGCGGCAGCGGCGGTTCAATCTGTTCGACTATTTCCTGCACCTTCACGGGTTCACTTGCTGGATCCGCTTTCGGAACCGATGCGGATAAACTCGACGCCGACGCGGAGGCTAAAGCTTCTTGTCTTCTCTTGCGAATTTCGAGTTCTTTTGCCTTCTTCTCGAGATCTTTTTCGTATTTCAGTTGCTCTTTTGCGCGCATCTTTTCGCGCTCTTTTGCTTTCTTGATTTGAGATTTCGTCATGCCGACGTAGGGATCTCCTCCCTTCTTGTCCATATTGTCGGCCGCCGGCGTTATCGGCGTACCTGTTCCTGCTGCTACTCCTTTTTCCTCTTTCTTTTTTGATGAATAATCGGGCGTGCTCGTCGCCGCGAGTGGAATCGAGGACGCCTCGACCATTTTGGTCGTCTTCTCTTTTTTCTGTTCTTCCTCCTTGATGGACACGCCAGAAAGCGCTTCAATCAACTGTTTCTTTGCAATTTCTTCGGACCCAGCCGATGTTAACGATTCGCTCGGCGATCGAGAGCCCGACCTCGATTTCTTTACGGACATTTCGTGCGACGTCTTCTCCGCTCGTTTCTGCGCCTCCTGTTGCTGTTGCTTCTTCTCCTCCAAAGCACCGCTCTTTTGTTGTTGTTGCTGCTGCTGCTCAGCTTTCTTTTTCTTTTCCACCGACGCGGTTAACGGTGGCGTCTCCAACGTGAACACTTTCTTTTCCTTCTCTGCCTTCTTCGTGCTCGAAGGCGTCGCGCTCGGCGACGTGTAATCGACCGGTTCCGGTTTCTTTTCCGCCTTGTTCTCCTTGTTATTACTATTATTATTTTTCATAGTCACCAACTTCGGTTCGTTCCCGGGCATAACGTTTCTCCCGACCGAAAAGCTTCTCAAATCCGGCTGCGCGTGCCCAACGATTGCATCTATCGTCACTTTTGGCGCCTGCTCCACCTTTGGCATCACTTGTCTCCCGCCCAAATGCGACACCTTCGTCTCGGCTTTTTGCAACCCGTATACGCCGTCCAACCCTACGTGCGCTTTCATTTTTGGCGTGTGCGTCTTGCAATACAACTTTGCCGTCTCTTTATCGAACACGAACGTATTCAGCGACAGCGTCACCAAGCATTCGGAACATTTAAAACACCGCTTGTGTACTTTCTTGTTCCCGACGACGACGTTCACCGCCTCGGCGGCGTACACCGTTCTCTCGCAACACACGCACCCATCTTTACTCGTATCTTTCTCACCCACCGACGACGCCGGTGTCGACGCGTTCGTTTTCGCCGCCATCGTTTTCACGTTCGCTTTCTTCTTCTCCCCCTCGCCGCCTTTCGCTTTGCCGTGGTCCTCTTTCTTCGATTTCCCCGACCCTTTGCCCTCTCCTTTCTTTTCATCATCCGTCCTCCCCTCCTTCTCATCATCATCGTTTTGAAACGCGACGTCGTACTTCCCCCCCGCGTTCGCTAACAGCTCCTTAAAGTGCGTCTTGCAAAACAACTTCCCATCGAACGCGGCAAAGTTCAGCGCGGTCAGTTGGCACTTGCATTTCGCGCATTTGAAACACGATTTGTGATACGGCTTTTCGTCGTGGAGGATTTGTTCCGCCTGGTACACGGATTTCCTGCAGATTTGGCACCGAGGCGCTTGGATCGCGACGAATCCCATTATATGCTATATATATTACGTATATATATAACTTTGCGTCACTTCTTCGTCTTGAAACTCTCTAAAAGAGCGCTTCTTTGACTTTTTACTCTCTCTCTCTCTCTCTCTCTCTCGCGTGTAACGGGAAGAGAAGAGTGCGAAAGATTTCGATCAAACGGTCTCACAAGAGGTCAAGCTTTTTTTTGGTGTTCGTTAGGAATAGAATCTCTGACATTTTGAGACCCTAAACAAAAAGTTTTTGCTCTCTCCTTTCATAAGACACTTGAAAACCACCAACGACAACGAACTTCATCAGAGCTTTGCTCGTGTTGCTCTTTCCCGAATCCTCCTTCCTCCTTTCTTCGTTTGCCCAAAAGCGAAGAAGAGAGAAGAAGGAGGAATTGTGGTGGGAGTATAATACTACTGATAGTAAGATGAATAAGAGCAGCGCGAACCAGCGGCAGAACCAGAGACGAAAGAAACCAAACGCTTCCTCGACGAACAACACCACAAAGACGATATCTTCCAAAAACAACGACAGAGAGAAATTCTCGTCGAACATTTTCCTCAGCGCGAACTGTAAGTTTCTCTGCCTGAACACGAGCTCCGCGTTAAAAGAATGCTTACAAAACGCGGATAAAACGTTACCGCTGGAAGATATCGTTCGATTAGAACTCGTCAATAAAGGCGAACCGGGAGATAAAGGCCGAATTCGGTGCCCGATATGTCTCGAGGATCCGCCCAAATTTCCAGTGGTGAACCCGTGTGGGCACGTGGTGTGTTCCGCGTGCGCGCAAGAACTCGTCGCGAGAAATCGAGAGTTTGAAATCGCGTCCGTGTGTCCAGTCTGCTTGGAAATGCCGTTCGTGGATGCGGATTTGAGGAGTTGCGTGTTGAGAACCCCGAATAAGAGTAATGGTACGGCAACGGATGACGATTGTAAAGTAGGCGATCGATTGACGTTTGAGTTATTCGAGAGAGATAGGGATTCGCTCGCGACGAGAAGGTGCGTAACAGGTAAAAAAAGTGTCAGCGGTAGCAGCAGCAGCCTGTGGCCGAGAGCAAAAGCGGATGAGGATTTCGCGTGCGATCGTTACAGTAAATACACGACGATATCGATCGATGAAGTTAAAGTTTTGTCCGAGGAAGAGGTGGAAGCTTTAGAACGAGAAGCGAGTGAGAATGCAAAACACCTAGATAGAGACGCGACTTTATATTGTTTCGTCGCGGCTGAAAGCGCGAAGAAACGGTACAACATGTTTTACGAGAAATGCGGTGGTAGTAGTAGCAGTAGAAATAGTGGTAGCAATGCTCCTTTTGCCTTGTGCAACGCGATCGAAAAGACGCGTGCGGCGATGGAGACGGCGGAAAAGACTTTGAAAATAGAATCGGCGTGGCCTTCGATGATGAAAAAAGCCACCGCTTCTCCGCTCGCGGGTAAGATGAATTGGGCAACGAAACAGTCGAAAACGACAACGTCGACGAAAGGGTCTTCTGAAGAGATGAATGCTTCAGCCTTCGCGCGGGGTGAGTTCTCGGATGATCATGATGACGATGCCGAAGTAGAAGAGAAAGAAGAAAAAGACGCGTCGGCGGCGTCGAGTATCGACGCGTCCAAGAAATATTATTTTTATCAATCGTCCATATCGGAAAAAGTCGTCTTACACCCGGTGTGTATGAAGGCAATATTAAGTGCCCACGGTGACGATTTTTCGCGAATTCCGAGGAAAATTAAAGTCAATTTGCTCGAGATTGAAAAGACAATCGTGGACGATGCGATTCGAAATCGAAACCCGCAGTGGCGTCATTACTCGAAAACGACCGAACTGCTCGTCTGCGAAGGAGATTTGCGGGAGATTTGCGACCGAGAGACGCTGAACAAGTGTGAACAAATAATCAAAAGAGCCGCGCGCAGGAAAATGGACGAAGCGAAGAGGAAAAAAGAAGACAAGAAAGAGAGAGAGAAAGAGCGCAAACTCGAGAAAGAAAGGGTAGAAAAGGAGATGGTTTTCGCTCGGGATATTTTACACCGAATGCCAAAGCTTGGACATGAAAATGACGTAAACGAGAAGGAAATGGATGATATCTTCTCGTCTTCTCCACACCACCACCACCACCAGCAGCAGCAGCAAAACTTTGCCAACGTGGCAAAGTTTGGATTTGGCGCTCGCTTTCACGATATGCCTTCGCTCGCGCCAGACGCGTCCTCGACGTCTGCGTTCCCCTCGCTCGGTGAACCGGCCACAATGTCGGCGTCAAAGTCTCCGAATTGGGCGCAACCCGCACACATGGAACACATAGATTTTGACTCCGCGCTTTCTAAAAGCAACGAAGAGATGGTGACGACGGCGACGACGAATGGTGGAAAAAAGAAGAAGAATAGTAAAGGCACCCCGCTTTTCAGCTCGAGCGTCGGTCGAAGACACGTTTAAAGTGAAGCAACAAATTCGTGTACTCAATTCAATATACCGGTATGTTATTATTATTATTATTCCTCTTCACTGTCTACAATACATTATTATATTCTGTTTGAATTCTCTTTCTCTCTTTCTCTCTCTTTCTCTCACTCTCTCGTGTAAAATGTATTAAACTGTTGTACCAGGAGGCATCGGCGGAACCGGGCTTTGAATGTTCAAAATTTGCTCCTCGAACTCCTCATAGCTCATCGTTTGCCAACCGTGCTTCTTGCGATATTTGGCCAACTGTGACTTCACCTCTTGTCTACTCATCGATGCTTTTTTAAGCATGACGCGTTCGGCGAGTAAAAGCGCTGGCCCTAACGTTTCGTCCACCACCACCTTCACGCCCGCTTTCTCGAGCCTCAATCCAGATTGGACGTCCTTCGCGCGAACGTACACGTCGATGTGCGGATACTCTCTGCGTAAAGTCGCGACGGCGAATTCATTCGTCGTCGTCAAGACGACCGCCGCCGCCGTATCCGCGCGAACGGCTTCTAAAACTGTCTTTGAAGAGACGTCACCAAAAAACACCGTCTTGGAGCTCTTCCTCCCGATTCTCACGTTGTCCGCGTTGGTATCTAAAGCGACAAAAGGTACGTTAGCTTCCGATAACACTTCGCCAATAATTTGGCCCATGCGCGCGTAACCACCAATAATCACGTGTCCACTCAACTCTTCGACTTGACCTTCGACTTGCGCAGCGATCGTCGTCGCTTGCGGCGTCCCGGCTTTTTTCATCTTGGCCATTCGTTGTCCTAAAATGGCGAGGTACGGCGTAATCGCCATGGAAATCGAAACCGCCAGGGATACTTTCGCGATTAACGTCGTGCTTAATAAACCGACTCGCATGGCTTCTGCGAACGTCACGAACGCAAATTCGCCTCCTGGCGCGATGTACAATCCCGCTCGAAAACAATTCAAACGCGAGACGTTGAAAATCGGGCCGATGGCGAAAATAACCCCGAGTTTCCCGAGTACCAAGCACACGACAATGGCGAGAATCTCCCAAAGCGAAGAGACTAACAAACGCGGATCGATGGTCATCCCGACCGTCATGAAGAACAATCCCAAGAGTAAACCGCGAAAGGGTGCGATATCCGCTTCGACTTGTAAATGAAACTCCGTTTCTGCCAAGAGCAAACCGGCGAGAAACGCGCCGAGCGCCATGCTCAACCCGAGCGATTGCGTCAACAACGCCGTCCCTAAAGCGCACGTCAACGTCAACGCCAGCATGATTTCGTCGGAAATACTCGCAATTCGATTATATACTGGTTTTAAAACCGCGCGACCGGCAAAAATAATACCGACAACCGCCACGACTGTCTTCGCCACCGCTTTACACAAGGCCAACGCAATCGCGCCGACGTTGCTCGCATCCGGTCCGGCTAACAACGGCACGAGCATAAACACCATCACCACGGACAAATCTTGAAACAACAGCACTGAAAACGTCGCTCTCCCGTGTCTCGTTTGTGATTCCCCGGAATCTTGCAATACTTGCAACGCCACGGCGGTACTCGAAAACGCCAACGCCACCCCGACGCACAACGCCGCCGGTAACGTCAACCCACCCAAAGCGACGCCAAACGAGGCAATCGCCAACGTCGATATGATCACTTGCAACGCGCCCATCCCAAAAATAAATTTCGCCATGGACACCAAACGGTCGTACGATAATTCCAAACCGATGTTAAAGAGCAAGAAAATAACCCCAAATTCCGCGAGCACTTTCACTTGCGAGACGTGCGTGATAATTCCAGTCGCGTACGGGCCAATCAACGCCCCTCCGAGCAAAAAACCAACCACTGGAGACCCGCCGGGCACTTTCGAGACCGCATACACGCAAAAAATGGCCGTAATCATCAAAAACAGCGCATCTCGCATCCCCGTCTCCTCCGCTTCGTGCGCAGCGTGCCTCGCAATCGCCTTCTCCGACTCTGGCACCAGTTGCTGCACAAAATCCGTCGCTTGCGATATCTTCCCGCTCACTAAACTCGTCGTCGTATTCGCAAAGTGTCGATACGCCGGAATCGGCAACGCCAACCCACCAACCGCGATTAACATAAACGTCCCGAAAAACCTCTTCGCGTCCCGAAACGAAAACAAAAACTTCCCTTTCCCGCCCGATTGATTCTTCGTCGTCACTAAACTCGTAATCACTTCTGAATCGTTGTTCGTCTGCGACAACGTTTCGTCCGGTAAAACCGCTTTCTTCTCCGGAGGGGAGGAAAAAAACGCCGGCGGCGGCGTATCCAAAAACGCGTCCACCGGTTTCTCTTCTTGGACCACTTTTTCCTCTTCTTCTGAAGAATTCAAAGAAGAAGAAGAAGAATCGAACGAGTCGCCGACGGAAATCGCGGAAATATCGATGACACCTTCGTCGTCTCCTCTCGGCGTGGTCTCGCTCTCGTCGTACTCGCTGTCGTTCGTCATCGCTTTCAGCGGTTTCAAAGCGTCGTTTCGACTTTTGCGAGGATGATGATGATGTCGAAAGACCACCGCCGACGACGATGTCTTCGACGAGGAGGTCAAATCATCATTCGCGGCAGAAGGCGTGGCGGTGGTCGTCGCACTCGTCGTCTTCGCAAAGGCACCGCATCGCCGCGCGTTGTGTTTTCCTTCTTTGCCTCCTTTTCCTCTTTTTGCCGTCGCGAGGGTAAACTTCGAAGAAGAAGAAGAAGAAGAAGAAGCGTCCGACGATGACCTCATCGGCACTCTCGATCCCGTTAGTAAAAGTGCCATATTCTCTTCTCACCTTTTGATGATTTCTCTTTCCCTCTGTTCACTCTTCTTCTCTCTCTCTTTGAAAGCGTCGCCTCTCTCGAAAACGAACAGTCCTCCTCGTCGTCGTCGTAACACTACCACTCGTCGAAGGAGTACTACTACTACTACTCAAAGAGGAAGAGGAAGAGGAAGAGAGAGAGGAAAGAAGAGAGAGTTGAAATGTGACGAAACAAGGAGAAAAAAAGAGGAAAAAAAGTGAGAAACAAACAAACGAAAACAAAACCAAAAAAAGGAACAAAGAAAAGAACTTTTGATGAAGAAAAAATTGGTTTTTTTTGTTTTGCCTTTTTTCTCTCTTTCTTTCTTTCTTTCTTTCTTTCCAGAGACGCTTCGTTACTTACTTTTTACGCGTGTTCACACAGTAATAACATACTTTAATCGCACATATATTCCACTTTGAAAGAGAGAGGGAGGGAGAACGAGGAAGGAAGAACCTGCGAGGAGGTGAACTTTAGTGGTAGTATATCATCTCTCATCGCTCTTTCTTTCCGCCTTTTGAAGATGATGATGATGACGACGAGAAGAAGACGAAGAAGAGATTGAAAAACATGAGCAACGAAATCATCTTCGTCTACTCGGACGCGGTGCGGCAAGCGTGCAAATCGTACGGGCTAGATTCGAGAGAGTTTCTCGATGAACTGATGCGCCACGAAGCACACGTCAAGAGGAAGTTTCATCAAAACAACGGAGGAGAACACGCCTTCAACGAAACAGTATCCGCGCAGAAATATTGGTGGGATGTGATTAAAAACATGAAAATTCCGCAGACGACGAAATGTTTGAAAGACACCGGCGCGGAGAATGTGACCTCGACGCTTCGAGCGAAGGAGTTACAAAGACTGGTGTTTTTATGCGCGGTAGCAAAATCGGCGGCGGGAAGTGGAGAGTGGACCAGTGGGAGGTTAGAAGAAGGCATGACGAAGAAGTTGTTCAGGTATTTCCCGGAGCGTGTGCGCGAGTGGCTCGCCATGCATCACGGAACGATAACGGGAAGACGAGTGGAAGTACGAGAGTATAGGGAGTCTCCTATACCCAGTGAATTTCAAAACATTCACGATATTCTCGAGAGTGCAACGCAAATGCAGAGTCGGTTTCAGCAGATTGGCGACGAGATGATCGTGCAATTACGACGACAACAAGAACAACGAGAACAACAACAACAAGCGCCGTCTCCGGCGTTGTCTCCGGCGGCGTCGAAGTTATCCAGAGCGGAAAAAAGTATACACGATACGTTGGAACGCGCGTTGAATTCGGACCCGTATTTTGCGTTGGTTTCTCCGACGAGTTTTAACCCGACTCGGCCAAACGGTGTGGTCGCGAAGCCGACAAAGTTAGTGTTCACGAAAGCGAACAGTCGAAGCGTTGTGAATTTTGAGCTGACGCCGATCCAAGAGCAATTTTTGCGCGAGAATAGTAAAACGGCGCAACTGCGAGCGTATTCGGTGTTGATTAAGGAGGACGAAGCAAAGGCGAAGAACAGAGTGTTGTGGCCAAATGATTGCGTGATGCACGTGAACGGCGTAAACGTGGACGTGACGAGAAGATCCTCGTCCCAAAAAGTTACGAAATCGACGAGAGAACGTCCGGCGTTGATTTCGAACGCGAGAGGCGTGAATTTACGCGCTGGACAAAATACCATGCGCATCATGGGCGTCGACGCTCGACATTTCGCACTGTGCATTTTGTTAGTTCGAGAGCGAACGGACAAGGAAGTCAGAGCTTTGATACCGCCGCCGAAAGAGTTTGATCATTACGTCAGTAGCTTAAAGAAATCGCTCGGTTTCAGCGATCAAGACGAGGAGGACGACGATATCATAGGTCCGGACACCGCTATTATTTCCGTTCGGTGCCCGATTCGCATGTGCATGATGGAAACGCCGGCGAGGTTGGAAAATTGTAATCAAGCGTGCGCGTTCGACGCGGATTCGTTTTTAGAAATGCACAAAGAAACGCGGAAATGGACGTGCCCGTGTTGCGGCAGCGCCGGCGGGCCGAAAGATGTACGAATAGACGGATTTTTAGTGCGAGTCATGGCCAAGTTGAATAGCGATTTGCGACACAAACGCATCAATCCATCGAGCGCTTCGGTGTCGAGGATTGAAGTAGATAAAGATTGCAGATGGCGGTACAGAGAAGCAGCTGGAGATAAACAAGAATTAGGCGAGTGGGTAGATATAGCAGAAACTCGCGCTGTAGAGCTTAGCATACAAGGCAGGGCGATCGCCTCCGCCGAGGAAGGAGTAGCGCTAGAAGGAAAAAATACTAGTACGAGAAATAATAAAAGAAGCAGCGGGATGACTTCTGCGAAGGAAGTTGAAATAGTCATTAGCGAGGAAGAGGAGCGAAAAAAGCCGAAACGCGATAATACTAATGTGGCCGCCGCCGACGACGATTACGATTCGGAAGAAGAACTACGAAACGCCTGCCGAGAAGCTGCGGCTATGCGCGGCAACGGCGGCGCAAAAGACACGGTTCCCGACATTATCGTCATCGATGATTCGGATTCAGAAGATGACGTGCGCATCGTTGGGTCGACTTCCGGCGCAGCACCCGCTCAACCCCCGCATTCTGTCGTTGCTCGGAAAGCTGCGGTGACGCCGATGCAGCAACTGCGTGATTTACATCGATTAAGAAACGCGGCGGAGGAGGAACAACGCCGCCATCAACGAGAACGAGAACGAGAAGCGCATCAAAACGACGGCACGCAACCGTGGCAAAGAGAAATTCTACAGCAGGCTCAAGCAAGAAACGGACGGGTTCCGGTGATCCGTGCCGCTGCAGAGGCGAGGCAACGCGCGGAACGCCTCGAGTCTGAGCGCAGAGTGAAAGAGCACGAGGAGAGACTCAGACAACAAAGAATCAACGCCATGCACAACGGCCGAAGCGAGTACGAACGAAGCGTGATGGCAAACGCACAAGCGCAACCGTTTGGTTTGCAGCCACAATACTATCACAACGCGAATAATATGGCACCACAGCCGCCGCCGCCACAGCCGCCGCCGCGTCCGTATGTGCCGCTTCAAAATGGTGACGGGGGCTTGGGAGTGGTGCCGCCGGTTTTCGGTTTTGGGTCACCGTACCAGCCGCCGCCGCCGCGACCGCTTCGTCACACGCAACAACAACAACAGAAACCGCCTCACCAATCCGTTCGTTTTGTCTTTCGACCGCCGAATCCAGCAACTACTAGGAGCAACACGCAAAAGTAAAAAGAATGAGACGAAGAAGAAGCAATATTTAGAAAACGTGCGGTTTTAGTATACGTATGAATACACACGCAGCGTACAAACGTACACACTACAACATCCTCTCTCTCTCTATATATATATATAATCCTACCGCACATCGCGCGATGCCTCACTCTCTCATCATCATCACTATTTTAGGTCCTCATGATCCTGTTCATCCCTTTCACCGCGAACGTCATCCCCGCGAACGACTCGCTCACCCTCAGCTGACTCGCCAATCTCGACCTCCCTCCGTCTAAAGGCTCGCTGCACAGCTCTTCGATCTTGTCCATCTCCTCTCCGGTTAACTCCTCTAACTCTTTCCTCACCTCTTCCGGGACGATCACGTGCGCGTCGTGTCCTAACATCGGTGATATTATCGGTACCGCGTGCATCACGTCTCGGTGTTTCGCGAGGACTTTCGAGAGTTGTTCGTTCACTGAAGCGGAGACGGCGTGTCGAGTGCCGTCGAGGATGACTTTGAAGTCCACCGTACTTTTGACGATATCAGAAGAATACGAAGAATAAAAGATCATCGCGAGAGGTGACGATCTGCGAAGCAGAAGCCCGTCGGTGAGTCCTCGAGAGGACGAGGATGATGCGACGGAGAAGAGCATGTTTACGTGTTGTACGTGCGTCTTGGAATGAAGAGAAAAGACTGACGTTTTAGGGGAAATGTGCTTGACAAATTTGACTCGCATCATCTCTCATACTATCATGTGGCGGGCGTAAAAAAGCGCGGTTTTGCGAGAGCAGATAAACGATACGCGCGTATATATTGTGTGTGCGTGTGTGTGCGCGTGTGCGTGTGTGCGCGTATTCGTATACTATGGATGCATTCTTTTCGTCTGTCTTGGGGAAGATGTCAAAGACGTTTGGACGTTTCGATGATATTGATGATGATGGGACGATGAAGATGACAGACGATCCCGCAACTGCGATGGCGCAACGACCGGATGAACTCTTCGAGAGAATGAAACCCCCATCATCGAGGAGGGGTGTTTCTGGTGACGATGATGATGATGATGATGATGATGATGAAAGTTGCATCGTGCACAAAAACGGACCAAAATCCTCTTCTTCTCCTTCTTGGACAACAACTTCGAGAACAAAAATGTGGCTGGAAAACGCTCGAACGCGAACGGAAATCGACCGGAAAACGTGCCACGAAAACAAAGTCTGGCACAGAAGCGCGCACGTGTGGGTGTTTGATAAGGAGAGGAACCGGGTGTTGTGTCAGAAACGGAGCGAGAAGAAAGATACGTTTCCGGGGATGTGGGATATTTCCGCGGCTGGGCACATCGAGTTTGATCCAGAGACGCAAGGGAGGAGGAAGAGGAAAAAGAAGACGAAGGAGGGAGAAGTCTCGAGAGGAGTCGAAGGTGAAGGAGAAGAAAAAAGTGACGAGGACGAGTACGAGGAAGAAATAAGCGAGGAGGAACGAATGATGGAAGAGAGAAAGAAGAAGAACGCGAAAACATCCGACGGAGACGAAGACGACGAAGATTTCATCCACGAGGCGGACAAACACTCCACGCACCCGAACTCGTCTAGAAATACCGCCGCGAGAGAAATAGCCGAGGAATTAGGAATCAATGTCGATCCGAAGCAGCTCACTTACGCGTTCACTTGCGCGGCAAAACAGGCGGACATGGGCGGATGTAACGCCTACGAAGACGTTTACTTCATGCACGGGGATTCGAGCAAAGACGTCGCGGAAACCTTCCCGTTGCTCGGAAAAGCCGAGGTAGATCAAGTCGCGTGGTTCAGCTGGGAGGCGCTCGTCGCCACGTGGAATAAAGAATATTTCGCCAAAAACAAAACCCAGCAGGCGCGGCCTCGGGAGAGGTTTTTACCGAACGAAAATTCCGTCTCCCCGAAATCCAAATCGCTCCTTTACGAGCACGACAAGCGAGAACTCACGAGCGCAAAACTCGTCCCAAGAAACGAACAGTACGTCCGCACGCTAGACGAAATGTTCAAATCCGTCGAAATTCTCAGCTCTGGGAAAGTGTCAAACTTGAAATCGAAGTTTGAAAACGCGCGAGACGGGCGTCTCGTTTCGCCGCTGAAAAAGCCGCCGCCGCCCAAGAAGAAGACGAAGAAATAAAAAGCCCCGCGACGAGAGAAAGAGAGAGAGAACGAGGTTTTGAGAGAGATCACGGAGCGTCCACGGTTGGACGCACAATGCGACATTAGAATGAATACTATCATCGTCGTTTTAAAATGTCCCTCTCTCACTTGCTCTTTTCCTCCACAAAATGTCGTCCATATTACTCCCACTTATTACTCCTCCTATTACTACTCCTATTCAGTACAAAACCACCATCGGACCGAGAAAAAGCGTCAGCATCGCGAGAGGAATGAAAACAACGTCATCAACGAACGCTTCTTCTTCTTCTTCTTCTTCTTCATCATCGGCGGTGGCGGACGACGAGAAAGAATCCAAATTGGAAACGAAAACCGACGGCGACGAGTACGGCGACGCAAATCGACGGACCACCACCACACCAAAACGCCTAAAAGAAGACGCGAGATGGAGAAAATGGATCGGCATGCCGTCTAAAAATTGTTTGGAGTCCATGCCGATCATTTGCGCGCACTGTAACCAAAAACTCACCGCGAGAGATGTCCCCTACGGGGTGGATGTCTCTAGGTATTCATCGAGAAGAAGAAGCACTAATGTTGAAGATGAGAACGACCAAGAAGAAGAAGAATCAGAGTGGGAATCTATGTTGCGAAGAAAATTTGTCCAACTTTCGAGAGACGCAGAAACGGACGCGTTTCTTTTGCGATCTTCGCGGCGACCGCGACTCGTCAACGCGCGATTGGCGCAGGCGTGTACTCGCTTGCGCGAGAAAGAAGGCAAGTCACTGACCGAGGCGAACGCGATCCTTGGGAGAGGAAAGATGTTCGTTTTGAGTCGCGAGCAGGCGCGTGTTTTAGTGGGGAGGAGTTTAATGCATCGTCATCGAGGCGGCGATGAAGGTGGTGAGGGTGATGATGATGACGATAACGCCGTCCTCGACGCGGGCGCGTATCTGGATATTGGTTCCGGCGAAGGCGAAGTGGCGAGTAAATTGGGCGAATATTTTGGCACAGTCGTGGCAACCGAGACGAGTCCGGCGATGGTAAAGCGGTGCGCGGAATCGCATAAAGATTGGACGGTGTTGGAAACGGGAACAATCGAGGACGTCTGGGAAAAATTTAAGATGCAAAATGCAAGGGAAGAAGAGGAAGGGACGAGCACGAAGAGCGAGGCGGCGAAGAAAAAGGTGCGCGAGCTTTTAGACGAAGAAGAAGGAACAGAGACGACAGAACGCCAACATCAAGGACGCGGCGGCGGCGGCGGCGGCAAATTCGATTGCATCGGGATGTTCAACGTCCTCGACCGATGCGACCGTCCCTTCACCATGCTCTCGCACGTCCGAAATCTTCTCAAACCGAAAACGGGACTCTTCGTCCTCGCCGTCGTCCTCCCGTTCCGCCCGTTCGTAGAGCTCGACGACGGCACGCGCCGCCCACCCTCAGAAAAACTCGACGTCGCCACCCCAACCGCCGCTTGGGAGTACGGTTGCAGAGACTTGTACGAAAATGTCCTCAAACCGAGCGGCTTTGAGATTGAAAAAATCTCGCGAGCGCCGTACGTCAGCGAAGGCGACCATCTCGCCGGAGCGTACGTTTTAGACGACGTCGTCTTTGTTTTGCGAAGAAGTGCCGATGTGTAGAAAGTGTTCGTTTGTGGCCCGGAAAGGCCTTTTAGATTCAGAATCATAACGAGACTTAAATTCTTTGAGAATACTACTCTCGTCTAACACAGTTGTCACTCGTTTCCATCCAAAGGCACCACAAATCTTCATTCTCTCGTCTCTCCTCTTCTCGCGACGACTCTATCTATATGAACGACTTCTCCTCTTCTCCTCTCAAAATGACCAAAACCACCACCCTCACGCTCTCCCAAAAGATCTCCCAGTCCATCACCCCGGTTTCGGTCTGTCAAAACTTACCGTTCGACCGGTACGAACGCACGTGCGTGCATTTGCAACGACAACTCGCGGTGTACCGGCTCGAAACGAACATCGTGCAAATCTATCGACTCGGTCTCGGGTTCGTCTCTTTAGTCGAAGAGACGATGAAGAAACACCGCGCGTGGCGAGAAAACGAGATGCGGTTTCAACGGTGGCAACGCGAGGCCGAGGACGTGTGCGGGGAGCTGGAAACGTTGAAAGGGGAGATTAATGCACTGGTTGGGGTGGAAAAGTATTCGCACGCGACATCGACGTTTAAGACGATGAAGCGACCACCACCGGTAGCGAGAGAAGAAGAGACGAGCAAGGACGCTAGGGTGGTGGCGGTGGGGTCGTCGGTGTCGTCAAAGTCGTCCTCAGCGGCGGCGGCGACGATGAGAGCAGTAGGCGCGGGAACGGCGGCGTCGACATCGTCGTCGGCGGCGTCGCGACGAACAGAAGGCGCGGCGGCGAAGAGCGGGAAACACTCCTTATTGAGCGGAGAGGTGATTACGGAGAAGGTGAAAGGGCTGGATATAGGGGTGTCTTCGAATAGTACTAATAACAACAACAGAAACAACAGCACTACGGGCGCGAGCGACGCCTCCTTAGGCGATTATCGGTCGCTGGCGAGGTCTCTCATGGACGACGAAATTGGTTACGGCGGTTACGGTGACGGCGCGTTGAAACCGTCGACTCCTCCTCCACCTCCACCTCTTCCGGTTCCGCCGCCGTCATCGTACGATTCGTACGATTACGTTCCTTCCGCGGGATCGATCGAGTTCCGACCATCCGTCGTCCTCCAACACGCGCAGAAACCACCTTCCTCTTCAGCCGCCTCCTTGGACCACCTCAAGTTGGACAAACGCCTCGAGCTTTACGGTTTGAAAGAGTTCATCGTGAACGGGGACGGCAACTGTCAGTTTCGAGCGATTAGCGACCAATTATACGGCGACCAATCGCACCACGCTTCCGTGCGAGCGGTAGTTATCGGGCAAATGCGCGCCAGACCGGATCGATACGCCGCCTTCGTAGAATCGCCGAGCGACGACAACCAAAACGATACCACCACCGAGCTCGCAAACTACCACGCGTACCTCCGCAACATGTCCAAACCCGGATCCTGGGGCGACCACGTCACCCTCCAAGCCGCCTCCGACGCGTTCGGCCTCCCATTTTGCGTCATCACTTCCTACCGCGATAACTTCGTTCTCGAAATTCAGCCGGAAAAACGCAAACATCATCAACGAGTGAATAATAATAATAATAACGAGGAGGAGGAGAAAGTGCTCTGGATTTCCTTTTGGTCCGAGGTCCACTACAATAGCTTATACCCGATAGATTCCAGTAAGTTTAGTACATAGAATTTGCGTAAGAGCGAAGTTTCAGCGTTGGTTGAGTTAACAGGTATTCAAAACTACGAGGTAACGTATATCAATATTCAGCGTTTCAAGCAACGCGATCAATACAAAGCAAATCATCTCTCAAACTTATATCAGTAGAACGCGTACATGCCTCTTTCCCACACACTTCTTCTTACGGAGAGGACGACGAGGATGCTCTTACCAGCGGCGTCTTTTCATCCACCTCATTATCTCTCCTTCCACTCGCGCTGCTATCGTTGCTATTATTACTATTATTCTCTGTACTACTACTACTACTACTACTACTACTACTACTATTATTACCACCATTTTCACTTCCGATATTACTCTTAGGATCCTCCGCGGTGGAGAATATGGCAATCCCTACGGCTTGAACTGCAAAGGTCCCCATGAAAATAAGCGCTTGCTCGGTGGTAGAAAACCCACCGTCAAAACCAAATAAACGCACCAGGCCGCATAACAACGCTTGTTGCAACAAAATAACGTTGAACGATCCAGCGTCGATGTATTTCAAAGATCTGTACGCCGAAGTGAACGAACAAAATATGACAAACGCGAAAACTATATAAATCATCACGTCGGATTCACCCACCGACTTCAAGAAATTGCCCAACTTCTCCAAGTCCCAATCGTGTTCCCATAACAACGCAACCAACGCCAACAAAGCGCCATAAAAACCAAACGCGGTCAAAATCTCGTTCATATACACTCCATTTTCTATCGCATGTTCTTGCAAAACGTTCGTGAGTGAATTGCAAACCGCCGCCGCAAACGCCAAACTATCCCCCAACGCCGGATTTTTCTGCTCTTCCCCGGGGATGTCGTCGTGTAACTGTTTCTCTTCCTCCACTCCGTCTGATACGACCAATAAAACGAGACCTGCGCACGCAATGATCGCACCAACAACGTGCCTTCTCGTGTACCGTCTATTCATGAAGAAATACCCCACACCGCACGATATTGGAACCGTCGCGCTGAGAAAAATCGTCGCGCTCGTCACCGTCGTGTACTTATACGCCAAGATCGCGGTATAATTCCCACCGAAATCAAACACCGACATCGCAATCAGACTCAGCGCTTTCAGCGTCACACCGAAGCAAAAGTCGTCCTTGTACCCGTACTCCGTTAAACTCTTCTTCTTTTTCTTCTTTTCATCCTCTTCTTCGTCCTTTTTGTTCTTCTTACCCGCTAAGAAAGAGGGCAAAAACTGATACGAGTCGTACTTCTTGTGCAGCGTCAACTTTTTCCCAACCCCGGAGTCCTTCGAGACCATATCTATCCTCTGCTGTTTCTCCACGTCGTCATTGAAACCGCCCTCCTCCTCGGCTTTCAAAATCATCGGATCGTCCTCGACGACCGCGCAACAACAACACCACCACGCCAAATTGATGCCAAAAATCACGTACAAAATCACGTAGTCGATCAGTAACGCGACGTATATCGATTTGTTTCTTGCGTTCAGAACTTTGGACAAAATCGCTTCCGCGGCGTATAACACGGCCGTGATGAACGCGTACGTCGCGCCTCGACCGTAATTGTTATTATTCGCGGAACCATTATTCGATGATGACATTTTGTGTCGTTGAGGGGGGTGTTGTGAAGTGCTTCAGAGAGATCGCGCAGAGATCGTGTCCCCGCGAGGGTGTTACGCCTTTTTTATGGACTCTCGTACGAGACCGTCGAATTAAATAAAGTAAAACCAAAAAAAAGGAAAAAAAAAAGGAAAAAAGAGTGCACGGTGAAAGTTCTTTTCAGCAGCGCGATGGCTTTGTGTTTCGCGCGTCTCTCTCTTACTCTCTCTTTCGTCGTCGCACGCAAGGGCAAAGGCGCGGCTTTATTTAGGACGACGCGTGTCATTATATTCCGAGTCTGAGTCTGATTCTGATTGAAGACACCATCTGACGATGTTCTCTTTCAAGTGGTCGAGAGTCGTGCACATCTCACATGCGAGGAAACGACGGTCGAAGAAGAAAATTTCGCGAATCGCGTTTTCCTCAAAAAACAACAAAGACTTTGACAGATTTGGTCTCCTTCTCGGACGACGATGGATCCTCCTCGTCCTCCTTCTTCTCTCCGAGCCGCTGCGAATACCAAGAGCAGCAGTAGCAGTAGTAACACCAACATCGCGTGCAAATTCTTCCTCGCCGGCGCGTGCGCGAAACCCGAGTGCAAGTTCTCGCACGATGCGAACGACGACCAACGGTTAACGACCTCGAGGTGTCCGTTTTATAAGAAAGGGAAGCAGAACAGTTGCACGTACGGGGATAAGTGTCGGTACGATCACTGCAACGACGATAACAACAACGCGTTGGGGACGATTCAGACGACGACGGCGACGGCGCGACGGGAAAATAGCGGTGGTGGTGGTGGTGGTAATCTCGCGACGACGACGACGAGGATGAACACGAAAGCGCCGAGTTTTGTACCAACCTTTGGGACCGGAGGAGCGGCGTATTTGAGCCAGCAGATGCAAAGGACGAATCTCTCGGGGGGGTCGCAATCAACGTCGTCCTTTGCGGCGGCGTCTTCTTCAGTCGTCGCGGGCGGTGGTGGTGGAGCGAGCGGCGCGTGGCAAAACAGTTCGGTGGAGCACTTGCGCCGGAGCGGAACGACGGAGGAAGCCGCGGAAGAGTTCGGGGGAGACGGCGGGGACGATTGGGGGTACGAGGACGAGTATGGGAACTGGGTGAGCTTTAATACCGGGGAAGGAGAGGACATGGCGGATTTTGTAGCGGCGCAGTTACCGGACGATGACGATTTGTTCTTGGGGATGACGGCGAGTAGCGGCGATTTGCAGGAGTATCAACAACAACAACAACAACCACCACAACAACGACAACAACGCGTTGCCGGTGGCGATGGATACGGGTACTACGATCAACAAGGCCAATGGGTCAACATCGAAGATCCGCAAAGTCAGGCGTTTTTAGAGCAGCAGTATCAGTTACAACAACAGCAGCAGCAGCAGCAGCAATATCATCACTTTCAACAACAACAACAACAACAACAACAACAACAACAAAGACAAGTTCCCAGGGACGTAAATGCCATGTTCCGCCCCCTAGAAGTAGGAAACGCGTCGGACCAATCGTACGATCAGCAAAGATCTTTTGATGCGCAAATTGAATGCTCTATATGCTTGGAAAGAGTCGCGGATGAATCTCGCCCGTTTTCGGCGAGACGGTTTGGTTTGTTGGATAAATGCGACCACAGTTTTTGCTTATCGTGTATTCGCGGATGGCGAGATGGTGGCGTACAAGGTAAAGAAGCTGGTGCGATCGCGACCGAACAGGCGAGAATGTGTCCGATTTGTCGCGTCAACTCTTTCTTTATCACGCCGAGCGCTCACTTTCCACGCACGCCGGAGGAGAAAGAAGAGATTTTGAAAAACTATTTGAGCAAAATGAAACAAATTCCGTGCAAGCATTACAACAACGGTCGCTGTCCGTTTGGGACGAGCTGCTTTTATTCTCACGGATCAGGAGAGGTCGATACTGGGGTGAGGAAAACGACGACGGCGGGGGAAGAGCTACACATTTTGACAACGCCGACTTTGGCAGATTACCTCGACGTTTCGAAAAAGGTAGGAGGAGGAGGAAGTCGATGAAGATCGATATGGCTCCTTCGAACACGAGGGAGATACTTGTATTCTAAAAACAAAAACAGTTGTACTACCACATTACATCAAAATACACGAAGACAAAGAACAGTTGTATTCATATCAAGTTTTTTCTTCTTTTGTAGCGTGATGTTTTTATGTATATTTGATTAAATAATGTGATTAAGTTAAGTTGTTTAAGTTGTTCGGTGACATCTCTCTAATATATTATTCCACGTGGTACGCCAAGTTTTGCCCCAACCACTTCTCAACGGTAGCCACGTCCATTCCTTTTCTCGAGGCGTATTCTTCCACTTGGTCCTTCTCAATCTTACCAACGTTGAAGTATTCTGCAGATTTACCGCCAAAGTATAAGCCAGACACAGAGGCCGCCGGCAGCATAGCGAAGGACTCCGTCAACTCGACGCCAATCTCTTCCTTACATTTCATCAAATCCCACATCGTGGCCTTCTCGGTGTGATCAGGTTGCGACGGATACCCCGGCGCTGGGCGAATGCCTTGGTACTTTACCTTCAACAAGTCATCAGCGTTGAGAGATTCATCCGGTGCGTATCCCCAGTGATCTTTACGAACTTGAGCGTGGAGTAATTCCGCGAATGCTTCGGCTAAACGATCAGCTAAAGCCTCCGCCATAATGTACGAGTAGTCGTCGTTGTTCTTTTTGAAAGACTGTGTCAACTTGTCCAAACCCAGACCAGCCGTGCAGACAAACATGCCGAGATAATCGGTAACGTTAGAATCTTTCGGTGCAATAAAGTCAGACAAAGCCATGTACGGTTCTTCAGTATCTTTTTCAGCTTGCTGACGAATCGTGTGGAACGAGCAGCGCTTGCCGGAAGCGGCGTCCTCGCCGTTGTAAACTTCGATATCGTCACCGACGGCGTTGCACGCGTAGAAAGCGAGCAAACCGTTCAATGTCAACTGTTTCTGGTTTTTCATTTGATCTAACATCGCATTTGCCTCATCGAATAGCTTTTTCGCCTCCTTCCCGACGTTTTCGTCGTTGAAAATTTTCGGGTAGCCTCTGTTCGGGTATCGGCCTCTAAGTTGCCAGACTTGAAAGAATGGGTTCCAATCAATGTACGGGATCACGTCAGCAATCGGGACGTCCTTCAATGCCTTCGTACCTAAAAACTTCGGCTTTACTGGTTTGTGCTCCGCGGAGGAGAAATCTGGCAACGTGACCGACTCTCGCGCTTTCGCGAGGGATAAGTACTTTCGATCTTCGAGACCGGCGAAGAATTCCTCGCGCATCTCCTCGTACGTTTCTTTGATATCATCCAAAAACTCCGGACGTTTTGTCATATCCATGAGAGTTTGAGCAACTGGGACGGCTCTAGACGCATCGAGAACGTGAACGACACCGCCAGAGTACACTGGTGCCATTTTGACCGCCGTGTGCATCTTGGATGTCGTCGCACCACCGATGAGTAACGGAATCTTCAACCCAGCTTTTTCCATCTCTTTCCCAACTGTCACCATCTCGTCCAAAGATGGAGTGATGAGACCGGATAATCCGAGAATATCGGCGTTGTTTTCTTTCACGGCATCAAGGATAGTTTGGCATGGACACATCACGCCAATATCTATGACTTTGAAGTTGTTGCACCCCAAGACAACGGCGACGATGTTCTTCCCGATATCGTGCACGTCACCCTTCACAGTTGCAATCAAGAACGTCCCGGCACTAGAGCTCGAAGTATCGCCGGCGGCATCTTTTGCCGCCTGCATAAACGGAAGCAAGTGTCCGACAGATTTCTTCATTACTCGTGCTGATTTGATTACTTGCGGCAAAAACATTTTCCCGGCACCAAACAAATCCCCGACTACGTTCATGCCATCCATGAGCGGTCCTTCAATGATCTCAAGGCAGGATGCAAACGAACCAGACGTTCGGCACTCTTCGGTATCGGCGATGCAGAACTCATCGATACCATGCACGAGAGCATACTCGAGACGTTTACCGACTTTTTCGTTTCTCCAAGCCTTTCCGTTATCTTTCTTTTTCGCGGCACCGCCGGCAGCTTGGCCTTTGCGGCGGAGGTTGCACGGTCCAGATTTCGGGTCTAAAGTCGCCGCGAATTGAAGCATTCTCTCCGTCGCGTTCGAACATCGGTTCAACAAAACGTCCTCGATGTACTCCAAAAGCTCCTTGTCGATATTCTCGTAAACATCTTCTTCAACCTGAGCGGCGTTGACGATACCCATATCCATGCCGGCTTTGCACGCGTGGTACAAAAACGCCGAGTGGAATCCTCTTCGAACAGGCTCGTTCCCTCGAAACGAAAACGCCAAGTTCGAAACGCCACCAGAAATCTTACATCCAGGGCACAAACGCTTAATCTCACGCGTCGCGTTGATAAAGTCAACCGCGTAGTTGTTGTGCTCTTCCATGCCGGTACCGATGGTAAGAATATTCGGGTCAAAGATGATATCTTGCGGGTTGAAGCCAACCTCTTCGACGAGTAACTTGAACGCTCGGCAACAGATGCGAACCTTCTCCGCTTCAGTAGCCGCTTGACCCTCCTCGTCGAATGCCATGACAACCACCGCGGCGCCGTGCGCCTTGACGAGAGCCGCATCCTTCAAGAATTGATCTTGACCAGCCTTCAAAGAAATAGAGTTCATGATGCATTTACCTTGCGAACACTTCAAACCAGCTTCGACGACATCAAATTTACTCGAGTCGATCATAAACGGCACTTTAGAAGCATCCGGCTCAGAAACTAACAAATTCACAAACTTAGTCATCGCGGATTTACCGTCGATTAAACCGTCGTCCATGTTGATGTCAATTACGTGCGCACCATTTTCAACTTGCTTCAACGCAATCGCCAAAGCTTTCTCGAAGTTACCATCAACGATAGCCTTCTTGAAGATGCTCGAACCGGCAACGTTGCACCTTTCGCCCAAGTTGATGAACGATTTGCGCATGTCCTTCTCGTTTGGCTCGTAGTTAAACGGCAACAAACCGGATAAACGCATTTGCTCCGGAACGTCGTGGCGTTGTCTTGGTTTGTACTTCGCCCCGAGTTCGGCCAAACTCGCAATGTGCTCAGCCGTAGTCCCACAGCATCCACCGATGGCGTTCAATAAGTTTTTCTCAAAGAACGTCTCGCAATCCTTGGCCATTTCTGGACCTTTTTGATCGTAGCCGCCCATGGCGTTTGGCAAACCGGCGTTCGGGTAAGCAAAGACCCAGCAATCCGCGCATTTCGACAAGTTGTCAATGTACGGAACCATATCTTGAGCACCCAAGGCGCAATTCAAACCAATCGCGATCGGTTTCGCGTGCGAAACGGAGTTCCAAAACGCCTCGTTCGTTTGACCGGACAAAGTACGGCCAGAGTTATCGACGATGGTACCGGAAACGAAAACCGGGATTTTCTTTCCCCAGTTTGCGAAGTACTTGTTCACCGCAAACAAAGCCGCTTTGGCGTTCAGCGTATCAAAGATAGTTTCCACCAAAAGAACATCCACGCCACCTTCAATCAACGCCTCCGTTTGCTCGTAATACGCTTCGACAATCTCATCAAAAGTACACGCGCGAAACGCCGGGTTCTCCACAGACGGACTCACCGACAACGTACGATTCGTCGGGCCAATAGCACCAGCCGCAAACCTCGGCTTAGACGGATCCTTCTTAGTGAACTCAACGCAGCATTCTTTGGCCAACTTCGCCGCCGCGACGTTGATGTCCCAAACGTCTTGTTTCCTATCCAAAGCGTAATCCGCCTGAGAAATCATAGTCGCGTTGAAAGTGTTCGTCTCGATAATATCAGCACCAGCCGCCAAGTACGCAGAGTGAATCTCCTTGATAACATCCGGTCGAGTCAAAACCAAAATATCGTTGTTGCCTTTCAAATCGTTCTCGTGGTCTTTGTACCTCTCCGCACGGAAATCCTCCTCCTTCAACTTGTACGCTTGAACGGACGTTCCCATCGCGCCGTCGATGATCATGACCCGCTCAGACATGATTTTATCGATAACCGCAAACGCGTCGGACTTGGGAAGTGGATCCACCCACTTCTTGTACGTCGGAACCGGCGGTAACGTCTTTGGATCTGGCGGGGCAATTTTATTCTCCTTGGAATAGTTTTGTCTCGGATCGGCTTCGAATTTTGGCGCAGCCGGTTCTTGACCGAGTCGGCGAAGTTCGCACGGCCCAGACTTTGGATCCAAAGTTGCAGCAAAATCGAGCATTCTCTCCGTAGCATCCTCGCGGCGGTTCAACAAAACGTCCTCGATGTACTCCAAAAGCTCCTTGTCGATATTCTCGTAAACATCTTCTTCAACCTGAGCGGCGTTGACGATACCCATATCCATGCCGGCTTTGCACGCGTGGTACAAAAACGCCGAGTGGAATCCTCTTCGAACAGGCTCGTTCCCTCGAAACGAAAACGCCAAGTTCGAAACGCCACCAGAAATCTTACATCCAGGGCACAAACGCTTAATCTCACGCGTCGCGTTGATAAAGTCAACCGCGTAGTTGTTGTGCTCTTCCATGCCGGTACCGATGGTAAGAATATTCGGGTCAAAGATGATATCTTGCGGGTTGAAGCCAACCTCTTCGACGAGTAACTTGAACGCTCGGCAACAGATGCGAACCTTCTCCGCTTCAGTAGCCGCTTGACCCTCCTCGTCGAATGCCATGACAACCACCGCGGCGCCGTGCGCCTTGACGAGAGCCGCATCCTTCAAGAATTGATCTTGACCAGCCTTCAAAGAAATAGAGTTCATGATGCATTTACCTTGCGAACACTTCAAACCAGCTTCGACGACATCAAATTTACTCGAGTCGATCATAAACGGCACTTTAGAAGCATCCGGCTCAGAAACTAACAAATTCACAAACTTAGTCATCGCGGATTTACCGTCGATTAAACCGTCGTCCATGTTGATGTCAATTACGTGCGCACCATTTTCAACTTGCTTCAACGCAATCGCCAAAGCTTTCTCGAAGTTACCATCAACGATAGCCTTCTTGAAGATGCTCGAACCGGCAACGTTGCACCTTTCGCCCAAGTTGATGAACGATTTGCGCATGTCCTTCTCGTTTGGCTCGTAGTTAAACGGCAACAAACCGGATAAACGCATTTGCTCCGGAACGTCGTGGCGTTGTCTTGGTTTGTACTTCGCCCCGAGTTCGGCCAAACTCGCAATGTGCTCAGCCGTAGTCCCACAGCATCCACCGATGGCGTTCAATAAGTTTTTCTCAAAGAACGTCTCGCAATCCTTGGCCATTTCTGGACCTTTTTGATCGTAGCCGCCCATGGCGTTTGGCAAACCGGCGTTCGGGTAAGCAAAGACCCAGCAATCCGCGCATTTCGACAAGTTGTCAATGTACGGAACCATATCTTGAGCACCCAAGGCGCAATTCAAACCAATCGCGATCGGTTTCGCGTGCGAAACGGAGTTCCAAAACGCCTCGTTCGTTTGACCGGACAAAGTACGGCCAGAGTTATCGACGATGGTACCGGAAACGAAAACCGGGATTTTCTTTCCCCAGTTTGCGAAGTACTTGTTCACCGCAAACAAAGCCGCTTTGGCGTTCAGCGTATCAAAGATAGTTTCCACCAAAAGAACATCCACGCCACCTTCAATCAACGCCTCCGTTTGCTCGTAATACGCTTCGACAATCTCATCAAAAGTACACGCGCGAAACGCCGGGTTCTCCACAGACGGACTCACCGACAACGTACGATTCGTCGGGCCAATAGCACCAGCCGCAAACCTCGGCTTAGACGGATCCTTCTTAGTGAACTCAACGCAGCATTCTTTGGCCAACTTCGCCGCCGCGACGTTGATGTCCCAAACGTCTTGTTTCCTATCCAAAGCGTAATCCGCCTGAGAAATCATAGTCGCGTTGAAAGTGTTCGTCTCGATAATATCAGCACCAGCCGCCAAGTACGCAGAGTGAATCTCCTTGATAACATCCGGTCGAGTCAAAACCAAAATATCGTTGTTGCCTTTCAAATCGTTCTCGTGGTCTTTGTACCTCTCCGCACGGAAATCCTCCTCCTTCAACTTGTACGCTTGAACGGACGTTCCCATCGCGCCGTCGATGATCATGACCCGCTCAGACATGATTTTATCGATAACCGCAAACGCGTCGGACTTGGGAAGTGGATCCACCCACTTCTTGTACGTCGGAACCGCGCTCAACCCGCTCGTCTTTGCCGCAATTTGTGGATACTTCTCCTCGTACGTCATCTCCGCCTCGGGGTCGATCGGTTCTTCCCAGTCTCTCAAGTTCATCGCTTTCAAAGCGTACGAACCTAAAATCCCAACCGGAATGGACAAGACCGCCATCGCCGCCAAGACGATCGCGAGGAGTAAAATCGCCGGCGCGAGACCGAGAATATACAACGTCGCTTTTTGCGGATCGCGCTTCATGAGGTTCAGCGCTTTCTGGTAGTTCACCTTCGCGGAGACGAGAGGTAACTTCGCCATCTTTTCTCTCTCTCTTTACTCTTTAAAAATGAATATAAACGAACTAGTTCGCAACAAACCTCTCTCTCTCTCTCTCTTTTCTCCGGGGTTTTCGTCTCGACGCGTCCAAACAACAACGCGTAAAACGTCTCGCTCGATGTGTGAAGAAGCAAATCCCGATGGGTTTCTGAACGATTGGGTTATCCGGAAACGACGGCCACGAAACGACAAAAAAAACCCTAAACTCGAGTTTTGTCTTTTTTCCTCTTCTTTGGTTTTTTTTTACAGAGAGAGGAGGACTTGAGGCACGATGGGTGGTGGCAACTCTTTATATAGAGTAGTGCGAGGCGTACGTAATAATGGCAGAAAAGGAGTACTTTGCGTCGCGTGTTTTCACAAAAAAGCGCCAATATTTACCACGCGTCTATTTTCTTCCTTCCTCTTCCGATGGGCGCGACTTGTTTCGCTTGCTCCAATCGTTTCTTTTGGAACTTTTGCTGCCTCTCTCGAAAGATGTGCGGGATATCCTTCCCGGTTCTTTTCATTTCTTCCTTGTATGAGGATAAAACCGCTCGGACGTCGGCGACGCCGAGACGAACTATGGATTCTAGAAACGGCATGAGATCGAGCAATGCGGTATCGGTCGAACCGTCTTCGTATCTCCAAGGCTGAATCGGAATGACGTTTTCCGGGTTCATCTCCGCCGATTTTGGTTTCGAACTTATGTACAATACTCTCTCCATATCCCTGTTTAACTTGGATAAATCTCTTATGTATTCTCCGTGTTTATATTGCGCCGATTCTCTATATAAACGGTGCGTGACGTACCGTTTTGGGTCCAACCGTTCTAAAATCGGCTCACCGTATGTCAAGAGTTGGTCGGTGAATACAACCATCTCGTAAAATTGCGCCAAGTGCTCTAAAAACGGATCCACTCCCGGTCGCTTAAACACTCGCCACCCTCTCTCTCTGTTCCAATTCGAGTTAATCAAGGTGTCGTCCAAATCCAAAACTAAAGTGTGAGGAATATACATCGCGTCCGGAGGATGGTCCGGCAACAACTTATCGCTAATCGGGTCTAAATAATGGCTCGATTTCTCATCGATAAACTGGCGAAACTCCAGCAAATATTCCGCGAACCGTTGCGCTCCCGGTACCGCGATTTCTTTCTCAAAATCTTTCCCCTTCACTTTCTTCTCCAACTCTTCGGTCGTTTGCACGTAATACGACGCGCCGGCTACGGCGGCTACCGCGGTGGCGCACACCAGCGCCACCGCCGAGAGGAAATCAAAAGCTTGACCAATGGGACCTTTCGGTTTCGCATTCGCCGGATTATCCGGGTCTGGGTCTTCTTCTTCTCCTTCTTCTTCTTCTTCGAGAATCGTCGTCGATGACGACGACGACGACGACGACGACGATGGCGACGACGTCATCGTCGTCTTTGCTCTCCGCTTATGATCATGATGATGATGATGCTGATGATGAAATTCTCTCTCTAAAAATGTTCTCGAACAATAATGTTGGCTCGCCGCCGTCGTTGAAGAAGAAGAAAAACTCCGTCGTCGCCGCGCGTTCGAATAATTAGACGAAGACGCGATGGGAGCAGCGGAAGGAGACCCCCCGTCCTCCTCCGCGAAAGCAACCCCGTCGCGCCTCCTCCACCGCGGAGTGTGACGCGCGTTCGTCGTCTTCACCGAAGAAGAAGAAGAATCAGAGCGCAAAAATTCTCCCCCGACGGGGATGGAAGATGAAGAAGAAGAAGAACAAGAATGCATCTGGACGATGGATGCGAGGAGACGCCTCCTCGCGCCTCGTCGCATCATCATCATCATCTCTCTCTCTCTCTTATCCTCTTTCTGTGCGCAAAAGTCTTCCGTGGTATTCGTGCCGTGCAGAAAAGCAAACTTTGAGGCGTTTTGGAGCGTTTCCCGCTCGTTTGGAATGGAGAAAAAAGCAGAGGTTTTAAATTCACTCTCTTTGTCGCCACTTTCTGAGACGCAGAGAGAGAGAGAGAGAGAGCGCGCGCAAACGATCGACGACTTCATACCGGCGACGCTCGTAACGGTCGCGAGAAGGAGGCGCCGTTTTCTGCGTTTCTCTGAGAGAGAGAGAGAGCGAGAGAGAAAGAAAGTGAATTGAACGAAGAACGCTCTCGGGAAAGTGCGCGAGATGGGGAACAACAACAGCACGCAGAACAACACCACCCGAGGAGGAGGAGGAGGAGGAGAGGAGAACGACGACACCTCTTCCCTCGAGGGCGCTTTTTCGCAAGGCGGTGGGTCGAGTCATCACAGCACGTACGAACACGGACCGGTGACGCAAACCGTACCGATCCCGGGCGCGCAAAGTTCGCACCTGAATAACATCACCGGTGGGGGGTTTGGAGGCGGGAGAGGAGGAGGAGGAGGAGAAGCGCTGGAACCGGCGCTGGTGCCAGTCGCCATCACGTGTGCGTCCTGTTTTTCGCCCCGTTCGTCAGAGTGTAGTATGCGACGTTCGTTTTATCGAAGTCGTCGTTTACCTCGTCGTCCTCTTCGTCAGGGGGGAGGAGGTGTTTTTACCCTAGATGTGTCTTTTGTGTTCGCGAGCGGTCGGTACGGACGACGCGCTTCGGCCGATGCGGTTTTTCAAAAGGATGCGTTTACTCTCGTTCTTAATTCTTCTCGTGTTCTTTTTACTCACGCTCTCGCATCTCTCTCTCTCTGTGTGTGTCTACCCTTCGCGCATTTTTAAAACGAACAGGGACGCAAGGCGGTTCGGTCGTGGAAGTGGAAGGCTCCTTCGACGGATGGCAAACGCGGACGCAGCTCCATCGGTCTGGGAATAGAGAGTTTTCGGTGATTAAATCGTTTCCACCTGGGGTGTATCAGTATAAATTTATCGTCGATGGAGAGTGGATGTACGCGCCGGATCAGCCGGCGATGTACGACGAGATGGGGAACGTGAACAACGTGTTGGAGGTGCAAGAGTACGTGCCGGAAATTTTAGATAATTTGGACCATTTCGCGGTACCGAGTAGTCCGAAGGAGAGTTACGACGATTATTTGTTTTACGGGGAGGATTTTAGTAAAGAACCGCCGGCGATGCCGCCGCAGTTGAAGTTGACGTTATTGAATATGCCGCCGATTCCGTACGCGCCGAATTTGTTGCCCAGGCCGCAACACGTGGTGTTGAATCACGCGTACGTAGATCAGAGTAAGGCGAACCAAGGATTGAGCGTGATTGGAACGACGCATAGATATAGAGCAAAGTACGTAACGATAGTGTTAATGAAATCCTCGAACTCTCAAGATTGTTGATGACGAGGGGATTGATTTAGTTTTTGTATTTGAAAGTTTTAGCACACAACACAATTTTTTCCACTAGACGCATTCCGCATTTTTGCATCGTTCCGCGCATTCGTCCGAGAACTCGTACACGAAACCAGACGCATCGTTTGGGCACGTCCAACCTTCGTTCGCGAAGAACGATTCACCTGTTACTTCGTCGATTCGTTCCTTAAAAAACGCGTGCTTCTCAATCCGCGCAACGTCCAAACGGCGATCGGGGGTCCACTGTAAAAGCCTTCGAATTAAACGAAGCGCCCAGGCGTTGGGTAATCCAAGTCGCAGCGGGTCGCGGAGCTTGATTCTTCGCATGATATTTTCTTCGAGACAAGCGCCGGAATACACGCTACCGTTACCGCGGTTATCGATATCTTCCTTATCATCTTCGCTCTGTTCTTCGTTTGATTCGCCAGGACGAGGATACTTCGCGTCGTCTCGAACGCTCGATTCAACGCCACTGTTTACGCCAAAGTTAGCGTAGGACGGCGCAATACACATAGATAGCATTGCTCTAATTCTGTTATATGCCAGTCGTGTTTCCGCGCTCGCGTCGCGCAATGAATCGTCCCGTCGTAATCGCTCTCGCTTGCCGGCATCGCTCGTCGTCGCGAAACCGTTGTCGTCCCAAACGCGTGAAGTTCCTAGAGCTAAAACCTCCAAGTATACAATCCCGAGCGACCACGCGTCATACATTTTATACTTCTTAATATCAAACGACGAGAGCGTGTGATGCTCGGGGTGTTGATTTTTCGCGCGAAATAAAGACTCGGGAGGTGCGAAATCAGGCGTTTCTTGATCCGAGTTCGGCCCGAGCGGACCAAACAACGTATCGAAGGATCCCGCATCCACCGCAGATCCAAAGTCGCCTATGCGCACATCGCTAACCGCGACCGTCGAGGAAAAAAGGGCGGAGGAGGACGGAGGAGTTCCGGTATTGCCGTTTTCAAATGCTATGAAAACGTTCGCAGGCTTGATGTCGCGATGCGCCACGTTCGATTGGTGAACTTTCGCAACACCGCGCGCGATTTCGAGCAAAATTTCACGCAAAGCATCTCTTTGGGGGAAAGAAGTAGGCGCCGTGGAAGCGTTTTCATCTCTCGAGCTACCCGAAGTTTCATTCTGGCGTGCATTAAGAATCTCGTTTCTCGTTCTTCTCCCGTTTTCATCGGCAATTTTGCGCTGCTCGATCCACCACTCTGACGGTCGCAACATTCCGCCTTGACCTTCTTCGTACATCAATCGATCCAACGAAGTTCCTTCGTCTCTAAACGCTAACCATAACTCCTTTTCTTCGGAAGATGACGAATCTGACGTTGTCGTTGTCGTTTCGAATGCGCGATGAAAACGAGCGACATTTGGAGTTACGTCACAAAATAAATTTCCAAAGTACATTTCTCGGCTTCCAGATCTCCGCACATCGTCTCCTCTTTCGACAAATATGCGTTTAATGACGAAAGAAGAACTCGCATCATTCTCTTCGAAATCGCTCGAATCGCTCTCCAGACTCTCATCATTTGCGCTCGTGCGACATTGTGGCGTGAGTGTGCCGACGTCGAAAGCTGTCGCTCGCCACACTTCACCAAAATGACCTTTTGCGAATACTCTTTTACGGTTCGAGCGCGTAGTATCTTCGCGTTGCGCAGATGTCGATGTAGGTACGAGCACGACATCCTCTTTCAACTCTCTTTCTTTCTCTTCTTCTTCCACTGGTGCCGTTGAGAAGAATACGGAGGATATGCCGCTCTTCGCGCGAAGCCACCAATTCGAAAGAACTCCATCGGGAGGCGGCGTTTCCACTTTCATCGCGGCTCTTTTTCTGTGCTCGCGCGAGGAAGCTGGCGCAATCATGAGCATTGCAAACGCTTTATCCGCGTCTGTCAATTTGATCATTTGTTTTTGCGCTTCTCCCACACTGTTTCCCTCGGGCAATGCGCCGGATGCCGAAGAAAAATAGCTTCCATCAAAGTCAAAATATTCGCCGTATTCGTATAAATCAGCGTTCCAAGGAATTTCTATGGCCTCTGAATAGGACTGGTATCCTTCGCCTCCCACGATATACTTTTGCACGATGTCTGATCCTACTCTTCCCTCTCTCTTGTCCCGTTCGTTGCCGAGCAAGACACCGTCGTGATAATTCTTTATTGGACCGTTACTCAATGCGACGATTTCGTTCAACCGAAAGGCGTTGGCGATTACCGCACCGGGTTTCGGGTCGATTGAAAAAATGCGGCCGTCGTTCCGGCGCCGATCGGCAACCGTGAGGCGGTTTGCGTCCGCTTCTTCATTTTCGGCGCGTGATGTTTCGATCTTAGCGTACACGATCTCTTCTTGTTCTTCTTCTGAATTTAATGGTATAGGCTCTTCCGCGACATCTGGGAACTTAATGGCTGCTACCGCTACGTTGTCTTTGCTTCCCATCGCGATTGCCATTTCACACGTCAATCGAGCGTTCTTTGCCATATCGATATTTTCTCCAAAACTTCGGATGTCCGCCCACGCTTCTATTGGAAATACCTTTTCATCTGGTTCGAGCTCGACTTCGCCGTCGACTTTCAATTCCACCAGATCGCTGTTGAATATATCATTCTCTGGCGGTTGTTCGTTATTATTGAACGCCTCGTCGTCCTCCGGACTCGTTTCATGCTCCTTTGCCTTCGCGTCTTTGATAGCATTCATCCGATTTGGCACCGGTTTCAATGCAATCGTTGACGTTTCTAAACGAGATCGTCTTCGTTTAATGCGTCTTCTCACGGTGGCCGTGTCCACATCCCCAAATAAAATCTCGCACAGTTCGTTCATGAACTGTCCGCTTTCCCCCTCGTCTTCTGCTTTTTCGATGACGCCGTCCGACACGAGAACGATGCCGCGTATTCTTCTTCTCGCCCGACTCTTTCTCTTTGGAATCGGTGAGGACGATGGAGAAGAAGAAACAGACAACGAATCCTTCTCTCCATTTCCGCTACTACCTTCTCGTCTCCTTTTTCTAATTTCTTCCGCGCGTTCGCGAGGATTACTCGCGTATTCTAAACCCCTACCGCTACCGCTACTACTCTCTTCCTTCTCCCCCTCCTCATCCCACCTCTCCGCGAATTCCTCAAAACGCACCGTCCTTGTTTCCGCTTTTGCTCCGCCAACCCCTCGGCTTTCAAAATCCCCCAACGCCCGGGTGACCAAAATCCCCTCCGCTCGGTCCCCGGTCACGACGCCGCCCATCTTCCTTACCCTTTCCGCTTCCTCCAAACTCGCTTTCACCGTGTGATCCCTCGTGATTACCTTTGCCTCGTTTCGAGTGCTTTCACACGCGTACGCTCTCGAATCTCCAACCCACGCGAACGAGGCGCGCGACAAATCGGGAGGAATCAGAGCGACCAACGCCGTCGATCCGCCAACGCGCAAACCATCCCCCGCCGAAGCGTCCGGATTGGCGCCATCCGTCATCTTCCTCTCGATGGTCTCGTGAACGTCTCGCAACGCCATCTCCAACGCCCGTCGTTCCCTTCTTTCTTCCATCTCCACGTTACCATCATCGTCGCCCGTCGTGCTCATCTCACCCTGCGCAGAATAGTCCTCGTCCTTCATAAACCGTCCTTCCTCTTTCTCGAAAAGTCTCCCCTCCACGCTCTCCGCGACGAGTTTCCTCGCCTGCGAGCTCACGAAGCGTCCGTCGTGTCCATCAAACACCGCCGCGACCAAAAACTGCTTTTTACCAACCCCCATTCTTTCTCCTCCCTCTTCTTCGAGTTCCCTCGGTGCTTCTATTGTAGCGCACAGCGTTTCGTCCTCGTTGGACGCGCGTCGACCTTTCGCGTTCGCGTGGAAACATCTCGGGACTTCTTCATCTTCTTCTTCTTCTTCTTTGTTGTTGTTGGTGTTGTTAGGGGATGCGATGCCGTTGACAACAACAACAACACAACACAAACACAGAATGAAAACACGCCACCACGCGAGATGACGCGACGACCGCATGGTCGCTTCTTCGCAGCAACACTCGCGCGGCCTCTTTTTCGTCCTTTTTGCGGAGGAGAGCTTTTACGCGTGCCGTGTGTTTGCGCGTTTGCGAGTTTCTTTTTTATAGGGGAAATTCAAAGAGATACGAATGCCTCATTTTTCTAAGCGCAACGAACACTCGCGACGAGAGAGAGAGACGTAATAAGAAAACGAGAGATACACAGATGGTGCGACAAAAGAATCCGCACCCGAAACGCGCGGAAAACGCGAGGACGGTGGTGGTCGCGAGCGACAGAGAGGAGCGAGAAGCGCGAGAGTTTCGAGAAGAAGAAGAAGAAGAACGAGTGTTGTGTTTGAGAATACCTGATTATGATTATGATGATGAGATGGACGAACAGATACGAGAAGAAGAGATGACTGTTAGGAAAGGATGGAAGAGAAAGAGAACGCAACAACATGAATGCGATGTTTGCGAGAAGGTGTTTCAATATCCATCCAAGTTGGCCAGACACATGCGTATTCACACGAACGAGAGACCGTACGAGTGTGATGTGTGCGATAAAGCTTTTAGTGATTCTGGTCATTTGAAAACCCACATGCGTATTCACACGAACGAGAAACCGTACGAGTGTGATGTTTGCGAGAAGCGTTTTCGTTATTCTAATGTTTTACAAAGGCACATGCGTATTCACACGAACGAGAAGCCGTACGAATGTGATGTGTGCGATAAAGCTTTTCATACATCTGGTAATTTGACAAGACACAAGCGTATTCACACGAAAGAGAAACCGTATGAATGCGATGTGTGCGAGAAGCGATTTAGTCAATCTAATACTTTGCAAAGGCACATGCGTAATGTTCATTAGCTCTTTTCTAGCCTTTTAGTGTTAGTTATACTACAGTCAAATGTGTTCTAAGAGTAAAAACAACAGAAAAATTCCCCCCGCTTCTTCGCCCGCATACACAAAAGCAAAAACTTCCGCGACGACGACGACGACGACGAGCAGATGCCGTCGTCTCGCGCCCTGTTCGAATCCGGCGTCCTCCTCTGTTTCCTTCTCGCGTTCATCTCGCTCGTTTCCGAGGGCCAGTTTGCCGCGTTGTACGGTAAGAATGGCCTCGTCCCTTTGAAACAGTTAAACGACGAGGGGCTGTTATTCTCAACGATATCGTCTTCAGATAATGTTGATTCAGCAGCAGCGCAGGGAAGAAGTTTCGCGGCGCTTTATCGCAAGACGTTCGATTTGATGCGAAAGACAAACTATAACGTCGTCTGGTTGGCTGCTTCGTTGCGGTTTCACTCGTACGAGAAATTCATGCAATGCGTTTTGTATCTAGGGGTCACGGTGACATTTTATTGGTTGATGGTGGATGGACGAGGAAGAGGAGGAAGAGGAGGCGGCGGGAGAAGAAAATGGTACCATTTCGCGTTCTTGGTTTGGACGTACGGGTCGATGGTGGATATTGGAGACGCGTTTCTCTCTTTTCAGTGGGATGTTTTACTCTTGGAGTGCGGGATCGGATGCGCGGTTGGCGCGGTGTTATTTCCACCGAGGAAGAGGACGAGTTCGGTCGAGGAGGAGAACGAGGACGCGCAATATGCGTGGATCCCGCGAGCGATTCTGTACAAATTGATGCTGATGAGCGGCTGCGTGAAAATTCAATCGAAGTGCAAAACGTGGTTAAAATTGACCGCGTTGGAGTATCACTTCGCGACGCAGCCGTTGCCGACTGGGTTGTCTCGATTGATTGCCAACGGGGTGAGTCCGAGGTACAAGAAGATTGGCGTGGCGTTGACGTACGTCGCGGAAGGACCGATGGCGTTTCTGATCATCGCGCCGACAAAAATGGCGAGAAGAGCAGCGTGTTTAGGGCAGATTTTGTTTCAGGTTGGCATTATATTGAGTGGGAACTACGCGTATTTCAATCTTTTGACGATCGTGTTATCGATGGCGAGCTTCGCCGGCGGCGAGAGGAAGGTGGTGAAGACGGTCGACGAGAAAGAAGAAGATAAAGGTAATGATGGAGAAGCCGCTCGCACGCTCGAAAAGAACAAAGCAAAAGCCTTGCCCGTGTTGCAACACTCGATGGCTATGATTGCGACGCATCTCTCGCTTCTGTTTTTCATTATATGCACGGTGAACATGTTTGCACCGGGTAAAGATGGCGTGAAACTTCGCGCGTCCTCGAAGAATGTGAATAAACGCTTGACAAAGTTCCTCGACGTCGCAGTTCCTGTATCGAGAACGTATTTGATTTTAATTGCCGTACCTTTGACGTATGCATATCGCGGATTTCTGGCGAAAGCAACGAAGAAGGAAAAAGAAAATAACGAAGAGAGTTTTAAGATTTTCACGTTGCGGAGATGTCGCGACGTTTTGTTGATGGCGTACTTGCTCGTCGTAACGGCGCCGATGCGAGAGATTGCGCCGAACAAACAAATTGCAAAGGCGCATCCTTTGCTCCGGGCCAACGCTGAGTTTCTCGATACGGCGACGAGCTCGATACAGCGACACATGCCAACGCCTCTGAGACGCATTTCTTCCGGATATGGATTGTTTCGCTCGATGACCGGGGTCGGCGAAGACGGAAAAGTTGCGCGCCGCGAAATTATTTTCGAGATTGCGCCCGACGCCGACAAAGTCGAGGATGTGGAATGGACCGAACTCACGTTTAAGTATAAGCCGGGCAACGTGAAAAAACGTCCGTCATTTGTAGCACCTCATCAACCGAGATTGGATTGGCAAATGTGGTTTGCAGCTTTAAGAGGCGACGGCGTCTTTCAAGATGCCCGTTACCGGTGGTTTTCAATGTTTATCATTCGCATATTACAAAAGTCGCCAGAGGTTTGGAAAATATTAGACCCGTCCATGCAAAAGCACATGAATGCGACGACCTATCTGAGAATATCGATGTTTGAGTACGATTTCGCGCCGAAAAAAGAAGAAGGCGATGATGTTTACGTGCGGAAGAATCTCGGCGAGCTACTGCCGCCAACGCATCTCGGTTCCCCTGAAATTGAGGGACTCCTAAACATGGCTGGACCGATAGATTACGAAAAAGAGACGCCCGCGTTATTAGAAATTCCAGATGTGGATGCCGTCACGTTTGTTGTGAGCGTTATGGCTGTCATATTTGCTTCGCACGTTTTTTACAACTCTAGGAGAAAGAGAAATAGAAGAAGAAAACTAAAGGTGAGTTAAACTTTATATAGATAAGAAAATAAAATAGAGGGTTGTTGAAATCAAATATGCGAGACAGTAAAAGTAGAACAAAGGTTGTCGTGATTCAACCTCCGCTCGTCGCAAGTCGTCGCTGAAACCAGTTTTATGTTGGCTAAATTTTGAGGGATATCGAGCATTCTTTGAGCGCCTCGGATCCTAGATACATCAGCCGAAAAAGAAAAAAAACAAGAGAAGGAAAACATTTTAACTCGCTCGTACCTTAGTGAGTTTACTTCATCCCTCTCGGGGAATCTCCTCCGATGCTCATTTTTGCCGGCGAAGTCATCATCACCATCCCTCCGGGCGACCGCGGGACCTTTGGAGAATCACTCCCTCCTCCACCGCCACCGCCAGATTCATTCTCTCCGCTAAATTCTACATGTTTCTTTGCTAATATCTCTCGAATCATCTCGTCGCTCTCGTCGCACAACTGCGTCGCCAACCTCGGATCTCTCGAAGGTAACGAACTCCTCGTCGGCTTACACTCGCTATAATATACCCCTGGAGGTAACCCACTATTCGTCAAACACAACAAAACCGTCGCCGAAGCTACTTCTACGCTGACCTTTGTAAACGGCGCCACCAACGAGTGTACGATAGATCCTCCGAAATATTCCCCAAACTGTTTCGACAACTCCTCGCCAAACTGCCCTGGATTCACCGCAAACGCTCTCACGCCATTCACCGTTTCCGAAATTCTCCACGCGTGTAAAATTGGACACAATTTCGATTGTCCGTAACTGTTAATCGCTGAATACCCATACGAGCTATTTAAATTCTCAAAATCAATCCCTCGACTCGGTTTCGTCGTCCCTCTTCGCACTCGATACGACCAATGGTGCGCGTTGCTCGACACCAACACCACCTTCCCGTCGTTTCCGGCAACCGCCGCGGTCCTCGTCAACTCGTCGCTCAAAAACGACACCATGGCGTAGTGACTCAGATGGTTAATCGCGAAGTGCGTCTCCACCCCGTCCGGTTTCGTCAACGCAAACGGTTGCACGACCACCCCCGCTAAGCACAAAATCCCATGCAAAGGCAACGCTAACTTTTGAAACTCTCGGCAAAAAGACTTCACCGAGTGCACTGAACTCAAATCGCACTTCAATATCGTCACTTCTTTCATCGTTACCTTCTTCTTCTTCTTCTTCTTCTTTGGCTTCTCCTCGTCCGCCTCTTTCTCTTCGTCCTTTTCTTCTTCATCATCCTCATCCTCATCATCATCTCCTTCATCCTCTCCTTCAAAGTCTTCCTTCTCCATCTCTCCCACGAACGCGCTCGCTTTCTCCACGTCTCTGCTCGCGAATATCAGTTTGCACCCTCTCGCGCGTAAAATTTTCGCGCACGCTCTCCCCAACGTCCCCGTCGCTCCGGTGAGAATAAACGTTTTCGACGCCAAATCGGACACCGATTCGGTCACGTCCATTCCCGTCGCGGTCGCGGGGAAACTTTGCCCCGCGGAAAGTTTTACTTCGACGGAAGCGTTTTGCCATCCTCCGAAGCACTGAGAGAACCCGAAATCGATCGAGGAGCACGCGGACGTGAAGGAACTCATTCTTCGCGAAGAGCGTTTTGCGCGGACGAGAGGAATTCAATCGAAAGGATTTTTACTACACAACAACTCTATTGTGAGAGAGAAAGAACGAGAGCGCAGAAAAGCCCGCGGATTCCTGTCTGACGCTCCCTCGAAGGGTCCGCTTCTTCGTCCTTCGAATCGCGCGCTTTTCTCTCCGAGTTTTCCGCAAAGGAGCGCACGGTTCGTTTGGGGAAGTAATGAGGAGATTTTGAGACAAAACCACACAAAAAACACCCGAAAAGGGTGCGCATAAACGCATGATATCTCTCTTTTACTCTCTCTCGGTCGTGAGATAAACACCACAAACGCGAAACAGGGTACATAAAATGGGTCCAAACAGAGGCGGCGGTCGACGCACCGGCGGCGGTGGCCACCAGAACGGCCAGAAAGAAATGAGCAAAGAGAAAGTCAAGATGCAAAAAGAAAAAGAGGAAAAGATGAAACGAAGAAGAGAGAGTACCGCTACCACAGAACACGGACGAGGAGGAAACGGAGGACGAGGAGCAGGACGAGGAGGAGGCGGACGAGGGAGTGGGACATCGAACGCGAGCGAAAAGATTGACATGACGAGCGCGCAGCAAAATATGGTTGGGAATTTGATTAGCAGTTTGAGCTTGACTGGTGGGCGAGGAGCGAGCGCGGGCGGTTCGGCGAGTTCTGCTATTCGCACGGACGTGGACCAAGACGACGTGGATAGAAAATGTTTCGAGGAGTTGACGAGGAAAAAAGGATTCGCGGAATCGCAGGCGAAGAAGGCGATGGAGAAGACGACGGCGCAAAGAGCGAAGGATGGGGATTTGGCGCAAGGGTTCAACGAGCAAAAGAAACGCAGAGTACATCGAGCCATGGATTGGTTGATTTTGAACTGCTCGTACGAGGAGTTACCGGAGGCGTTCAAGAAAAGCGCGAAGGAGGCGAGGGATTCGAGGAAGAAGAAGAAGGGAGGAGAAGAGGAGGAGGACGAGGACGACGAGGTGGGCGCGACGGCTTCCTCTTCCTCGAGGGAAACGGACGTGACGAAGGAGTTGTTTTTTGCCGGTTTCGGGAAGAAGATTGCAAAGATGGCCGTTTTGAACGCTCGAGGAGAAGAGAATAAAAAAGGCGACGTCGCGTTGGATGATTTGCTGTCGGCGATGAGCGAGAGTTTGAAGAAAACGGCGCTGAAAAGAGCGAAGCTGGCGTTCGCGGAATCTGGATTAGAAGACGCCTCGAAAGAACGAATCGAAGAGATTCTTCTCGACGCGAGAAGGGAAGAGTTGGCGGATATTGGTGGATTAGATGTAGAGGATATTGAGGACGATAATTTCGCGCAGTTTGAAATACAAATGAAAGGCGTCGTCTCGCTCGGGAAGAAGAAACCTACGCACGCGACGCTTTCGTTGGATTTTAGAAGATCGAAATTGTACCCTTTCGAGCCTCCGAGAGTACATTTTACGCACCCGACGCTCACGTTTGGAAGACAAGCGGCGGTAACGCGGGCTTTGGTGGAAGTAAGCGCGAGTGAGGAGTATTTGGGCGAACCGATGTTGGACGGATTGATCGATTGGCTTTCCGGGGATGGACCTTTGGATGCGATGGAAAAATACCGCGTAAACGCCGAAACGTTGATCGATGCGTATTACGAAGACGACGAAGAAGAAGAAAACGAAAACGAAGACGACAACAATAAAGGAGGAATTCCGCGACCGAAAACATTAACAAATGCAGTTCCGACTACATCAAACAAAGGAGCTCCTCTTTCCCAAAACGACCGTCTGAAAATTCAAAGCGAACGGGATAAGAAATTTGCGGAACAAAAGAAAGCGATGTTAAAACACGAAGCGCAAACTCAATCTCAACGCGACGCGGAAGCACTGAAAAACTTACAAGTCTTGGGCGAGCGCATTCAAATTGAAGAGGCGAAAGCTTTGACTTTGCCCAAAAACGTGGAAACTTCGAAAGCTTTGAAGTCGCAGTTAGAGAACAAATTGATGCAGAAAGAGAGCGATCCGATGATGAAAGTTCGAGAAAGGTTACCTTCGTGGTCGAAGAGACACGCGCTCATCGAAGCAATCGAAAGAAACCAAGTCTGTGTCGTCGTCGGGGAAACTGGATGCGGTAAAACGACGCAACTCCCGCAATTTATTTTAGATAACGAAATCGCCAAGGAGCGCGGCGCGACGACGTCGATCATATGTACACAACCGCGGAGAATTTCCGCTACGTCTGTCGCGCGTCGCGTTGCTCAAGAGCGAAATGAAACGATTGGGAAAACTGTTGGTTATAGCATTCGATTAGAATCGAAACAATCCAGAGAGACGAGAATCATGTTTTGCACTACCGGGGTATTGTTGCGTCGACTGACCGAAGACCCTTTACTAGCGAAAGCGACGCACATCGTCGTAGACGAAGTCCACGAAAGAAGCTTGGATTCCGATTTCTTGCTCGTGTTGCTGAGAGACGTTCTACCGCACCGGCCGACTCTGAAAGTGATATTGATGTCTGCGACGCTTGACGCGGGACAATTTCAGAGATATTTTAAAAAGGCGTGCGTTTTAACAATCCCAGGCTTCACGCATCCGGTCCAAGAACACTTCCTCGAAGATATCTTGAACGCGACCGGGTATCAACCGAAACACGGCTCCGAATATTGCATTCGCATTCCAAAGATGAAATATCGCGATCAAATTCAAATGTCGCCGGACGAAGTTCGTTTTCACGAATCTCTCAAACGAAGCGGGAGATATCCCGAAGGCGTTTTGCACGCGTTGCGTAACTTGGACGAGGAGAAGATCAATTACGAGTTGGCGGTGGAACTATTGGAAAAAATCGTGCAAACGACTCCGCAAGAGGGCGCGATTCTCGTCTTCATGCCCGGCCTCGCAGAAATTCAAAAGTTACACGAGTCTTGCGCCGCTTCGCGCGTTCTGTTCAAAGCGACGGATAACGGTACGTATCTCATTGCTTTGCACTCCGCGTTGGCAACGTCAGAATCGACTATCGCTTTCGATAAACCCAAAAGTAAGTCGAGCAGGAAAATTATCATATCGACAAACATTGCGGAAACTTCGATAACGATCGACGACGTCGTATACGTCCTCGATTCCGGTAAAGTGAAAGAAAACGGCTACGATCCGAGCACGCGCATGTTACAATTGAAAGAACAGTGGATTTCGCGAGCGTCTGCGAAGCAACGACGCGGAAGAGCTGGAAGAGTCCAACCCGGACAGTGTTATCGCTTGTACTCGCGGAGATACCACGACGAAGTATTCGCCGAACGTCAAGAGGCAGAAATCAAGCGCGTACCTTTGGAAGGTTTGTGCTTACAAATTCAGCTGCAACGCATGTCCGGCGGTATCTCTGGCTTTCTCTCGCGAGCATTAGAACCTCCAGAGTCAAACGCCGTTGACGTTGCCGTGAAAACTTTAAAAAGGCTAGGCGCTTTAGACGATCGCGATAATTTAACGCCTCTCGGCGCGCACTTGGCGAATTTACCCGTCGACGTTCGGGTCGGTAAAATGTTACTCTACGGATGCGTGCTTGGATGCTTGGATCCAACGCTCACAATTGCTGCCGTGCTCGGTTCGCGATCTCCATTTCTCTCGCCGCTCGAAATGCGAGAAGAAGCCGACGAAGCCAAAATGCAATTCAGCGATAACGACTTCAGCGACCACTTGACGATTCTGAACGCGTACAACGCGTGGCGAGAGGCGAAAAATAACGGCAAGAATTTCGAGAAGGATTTTTGTCGCGACAACTTCCTGAGCATGAAAGGTTTGTACGGCATTGCCGAGCAGAGGACGCAGTTTGTGAAACTTTTACGAGAAGCTGGATTTTTAAACGAACAACGAAAAAAGACGACGACGACAAAACAGAAAAAGAAAGTCGCGACGGTGGAGAAGACTGGTAGTAACGGTGGTGGGATTCCTAAACCGCGCGGGGGTGTCCCGGTCGTCGTGAATGAGGACAACGAGGACGACGAAGAAGATGAAGACGAAGAGAAGAAACCTGCGTGGGAATCGGCAAACCGCCACGCTACAAACGTCCGTTTACTCAAAGCCTGTCTCGTCGCCGGATTGTATCCGAACGTCTCTCGAGTCGAATCTGTGAATATGAACGTGCAATCATCCGGTAACCGAGGCCGCTCGAATACGACTTCTAACATCGTCTCTGGCTCGAGTCAACCGCCGCCAAAGCTGAAGTATTTAGCCGAAGATACCGGTAAAGAAGCGCCGATACAAATCCATCCGTCGTCGATAAACGCGAAAGCGAAACAGTTCCCAACTCGATGGCTCGTGTACCACGAACGCGTTCAAACGGCAAGTATTTTCATGCGAGATTGCACGAGCGTAACGCCGTACCAACTTTTATTGTTCGGCGGGAAAATCGACGTCCAACACTCAGCCGGTACCATTCGCATGGACGGTTGGGCGACGTTTGAAGCGAACGCGAGGATTGGCGTCTTGTTGAAAGAAATTCGCGCGGCGTTGGATGGTTTGTTGAGAGAGAAAATAGAAAATCCAGAGGCTGAGGAAAACGCGAGAGGAGAGACAATCGTGACGACGATTTTGCAGCTGTTGAATAGCGAAGCGGCGTCGTCGCTTTGATTTTAGCTCGATATAAAGTACAACATGAAATATCATTAGACAATTCTCATAGAATAAGATTCCGGAAACGGAAACCTCTCCAATCTGCGCGTGGCGCTATCGAACGCGTGCGTGGAAACAACTTCCACGTTTCCTCCCGTCGTTCTTTTATCGCTATCCTCGTCCACTACGTCCCATTTTCTCCTCGCTAAATGCACTTTGGCCACCGAAGTCATAAAGTCCCCGCTCGCTCTTTGCCCGTACGGCGTACCGTTGGCTTTTTTCACCCAATACTTCGCCTCTTCCGCATTCCCAAGCGCTTCGCTATACAATCCTAAATACAACGACGCGTAGAAAGCGTCGCTGGCGCTTTGCGTCGAATCCGCCGGTTTCTTTGATAAAGACTCTAACGTTTTCTTCGCCTCTTCGTCGCCAGTTTTGTATAGTCGTAAAACCGAACCCATCACTTTACGACTATCTCTCCCCGCCAACTCGACGAACTCCTCCCTCGCTTTCTTCAACGAAGAGGAAGAAGACGCGTCATCCTCTCCTCCTTTTCTCATCTGCGACAAAAACGCCCACGCCGCTTCCTCGGTATCGTTCGGATTGACTCTCACGTCCTCTCGAAACTGCTTCTCCGCTTCCCGAAACTCGTCCACGTAATACAAAGCTATCCCGCGTTGCCACAAATACGGCTTCGACCCGGGTGACTTTTCAATGAGCGCATCAAAATCCATCGTCGCGCCTTCCACGTCGTTTCGCTCAAACTTTTGCATCGCTCGCGACACGAACGTTCGAGAGTCAATCACCATCATCTCTCCCGCGTTCGCCGCTTCAATATTAGTAGTAGAAGAGGAAACGACTACCACCCCGAGAGATAAGAGCGCGGTTCTCCGGCTCGTCGTCGTCGCTGCGCCCATCGATGCTGTTGCTTTCTCGTTCGAATCATCATCATCATCTTTCTCTGAGGACGACGATGATTTTTGCGTCGTCGATGCATTCGTCGTCGTCTTTTCACGTTTGCGAGAGCGACGACGACGAGAAAAACGCCTCGGACGACGACGCGAGAGACATCGAGAAGAAAAACACGAACTGTTCGTTTTGGTCGCGTTTGTAAAGGAGGCGGAGGCGGCGGAGGAGGAAACCATCGTCGTCGTCATCACGGATGAGAGAATACGGTAAAATCTTTCCCTCTTTTGAGAAAGAAAACGTGACGTGTTTTCTTCTCTTTTTTTCTCAAAAACGCCAATTTTTTTTTTCTCCTCGGAGAAAAAGAAATTCAACTCTCACAAAATCTCTCGAAGAGAGAAGAAGAAGAAGAAGAAGAAGAGGAGGAGAAGTTGGTGTCGCGAGAATACAAACGTCGTCATGTCTTCCGGAGGAGCGAGGACGCGAGCGCAGAAAAGACGAACAGGTGAGAGAGATTTGTGGGACGTGATTGTGAATAACGACGATATTACTTTCACTCATATTTTGCCGAGATTGAATTCGAGTGATGTGAAATTCTTGTACGGGGTGAATACGGAGACGAGAAAGTTGATTAAGAGATCATCTCGTGCGGATGATTTGAAAAAGACGTTTGAGGTCGAAGAGATGTCGTCGATATCGACTTTGGAAGTTGCGTGGGAGCATTATCCTTGGGGCAGTAGGCATATTCTGGGAGAAGAGTTGGACGAAACATATTTCTGCTGGAGAGTTGCTCAAACGAATCAACTCGAGTTGCTCAAGTGGGCGCGAGAAGAGAAAAAGTGTGAGTGGGATGTAGGGACGATTGAAGCGGCCGCAGGTCAAGGTAATCTGGAAATGGTACAGTATTGCGTTGCAAATGAGTGTCCTATCGATGCGTATACGTGTGCACGTGCTGCCAAAGACGGTCATCTCGAGTGCCTCAAATACTTACGCGAAGAAGCGAAAGCGCCTTGGACTTGGGGAACTACCAATTGGGCGGCTCAAAATGGTCATCTCCACATACTCGAATATCTTGTTGAGCGCAAATTTGATCAATATAGTGAATGGGTGTGTATATTGGCGGCCGCGCACGGTCACTTGGATTGTTTGAAGTACTTGCACGAAACCGCCAAAGCGCCTTGGGACTATATGGCGGTACGCTACGCGCACAAGAACAACCAAACCGACTGTGTACAATACCTCCTCGACAATAACTGTCCTCTCCCACATGGTTGGCTATACGAGGACGGAGAGTTATATTCAGAAACAGAAACAGAATCAGAATTAGAATCAGAATCAGAGTAATCACTTTTACGCGGATGGACGTTTTAGAAAAACAAAGAGAGACAACAAAAGCTTGTACACTACTATTAAAGCACCCAACTAATTTCGTCCATTTTTGCCTCAAAATCCATCATCTCACCTACAACAGAGACGGATAATATAAAAGCAACACATTTACACTTACACTTACACTTACACT
>Ga0209630_10000426_pt1 | contig 47957 bp, 55 predicted proteins | sample COG_01_FD_184745 | JGI IMG/M metagenome (GOLD analysis project Ga0209630, IMG submission 184745) | Pelagic Microbial community sample from North Sea - COGITO 998_met_01 (SPAdes) (version 2) | ecosystem: Environmental > Aquatic > Marine > Neritic zone/Coastal water | place: Helgoland, sampling...
ATCTAACGCCGGCTTGAAGGCTGCGCGGGAACGGGGGAGCCTTGGTGGTCGACGTCCGGTCATCACGCCTGACAAATTGCGCAAGGCGCGCGACCAAATCGCGGCAGGGCTGACCGTCCGTGAGGCGGCCACGCGCCTCAAGGTTGGCAAAACCGCGCTCTACAAGGCGCTCGAAGGCACCGCTGCCAAAACTGCGGCCGAAGCATGAGGAAAGAATGATGCCGAACGCGATCCCAACATAGTCACGTCGAGCCTGTCTGGTGTCGTCACCGAGCAGGGCGTCACCGTGAGAGTGAACATCATCCGGTTGGAAAATGAGCCGGGCTGGTCGCTTGAGGTCGAAAACGAGCATGGAACGTCTACGGTCTGGGACGACCTGTTCGCGACTGATGATGCCGCGCATGCCGCCTTCCGTCAGACCGTCGATGAAGAAGGTATGCGCGCCTTCCTCGACCAGGCCGTCGTTATACTCTTCCGACGTTAGCACCGTCAGCGTTCGCCGTTCGTTCGGTCCTAGCGTACGTAAACTTCACTTTCGTGGAGTGACCCCTTAGGGTGCTCACGCAGGCGATCGACACCACCAGCCCCGGCGGGCGGCTCGTGTTCCACGTCTTCGCCGCCGTCGCCGAATTCGAGCGAAAGCTGACCTTGGAGCGCACTCGTGCCGGGCTCGCCCAGGCGCGAGCTTTGGGGCGACGCGGCGGGCGCAAGCCAGCGATGGGGCCGGCCGAGATGAAGCGCGCCAAAGCCATGCTCGCCGATCCGACCATCACCGTTGAGGAGGTGGCGCAGCAGATCGGGGTGCAGCCATCGACGCTCTACCGGCACATTCCGGGCGGGCGCAGCTCGTTGCTCGCGCAGGCGTAGCGGAGGCCGTCGTTCGACGTTGGCGTCTTTGTCCCACCCACCCTACCCTTGGGCCGGGCCTATGGCCCGGCTGGGGCGGGGTGCGCCATTCAGGCGAGCAGGTCGCCAATCGTTTACGCTTGAAAATGTCCACACGTTCACGTGTTCACAGGTGCGCATGTCATCCCATCGTCAAGGCGCACGCGCAGTAACTTGACCGTGTTGTGATAAATAACTACATTAGCGCTAATGCATCGAAAAGCCTTGCGCAACATCTCGTGGATCAAGGGCGCGCTCAAAGAGTTCGGCCGCTTTCCCGAGGACGCGCAGGACCAAGCGATCGACGCCCTCACGGCGATTGCTGAGGGCGACACGCCGGAAATCGCCAAGCCCATGACCGGGTTAGGTTCGGGCATATGGGAACTGGCGATCAAGGAACGGGGAGACGCCTTTCGGGTGATCTACGCCCTCCAGCTCGATAACGACATTTGGGTGGTTCACGCTTTCCAGAAGAAGTCCAAGAGTGGGATCGCCACCCCGAAGCAGGAAATCGATTTGGTGCGCGAGCGCATCAAGCGTTTGAAGGAGGCGTTGCAATGACTGATGATGACGACTTCGAGCTGATCCGAGGCAGCGGCAACGTCTATGCCGACCTTGGCATGAAAGAACCCGAACAGCGCCAGCTCCGCGCGATCTTAGCGGCCGAGATCAGCAAGACGCTGGCGACCGACAATCTGACGGTGCGGGCGGCTGAGAAGATCACTGGCGTCGCCGCCGCCGACTTTTCGCGCATCCGCCAAGCCAAGCTCAAGGGCTTCACCATTGACCGGCTAATGACGATTCTCGATCGGCTCAATCGCGACGTGCAGGTCTCAGTGTCCGTGCTGCCGCGCAAGGCGGACGGGCAAGCAGGGTTTCACCTTCATCCGGCTTGAAATGCTCGACCAAGCCATCGAGGCGGTGCGTTCCAGGTTCGATGAACTGCCGTCGGCCGAGCTGGAAGCTCTTATTGACGACGCTGTTTCGGCGACGCGGCGAGCGGCGAAGCCAGCAAACAGCAAATAGGGTTTGGCGCCTGCCGCTACCAGAACTCAACCAACCCTAAGCGACGTTAACCAAGATTCAATGCTTGCCGCGGTATTCCAGCCTACCGGCAAACCCTGCACGGAGGCGGTCGTGAGTAGCATGTCGATCAGCGATATCATGGCCATGCGCAGTGCAGTCCTCGATAGGAACGCGACGCTTCGCAATGCGGCGAGCACCCCGGTTTCCGTGGCGGGTTCCGGAGCCGTGGGGCGGTCGGCCTTCGAAGCGGCGATGAACAGCGCGCTCCAGAAAGTTGATGGCCCGAACTCTGTTGGAGGTTCGAGTGGACCGGGTGGTGTCTCGCCGATCGGGGCCGCGCGGGAGGGCGGCTTCGCGTCTACGTTTCAGGCGCAATTGCAGAAGATCAATGCGGTCAATGCTCGCGCCGGTGCCTTAACGGTAGCCTATGAACGCGGCGAGGAGACCGATATCGCAAAGGTGATGCTTGCCCGTCAGGAATCCTCCATCGGGTTCGAAGCGACGCTACAGTTCCGCAACAAGATACTCTCGGCCTACAAAGACATCATGAGCATGCCGGTCTAGCTGTAGGATTAACGCGAGCTGTCCTTACACATCGCTTGGCTGGCTGAGGCCGATCAAAAATGCTGCCGCTGCGGCCAGAATGGCCGCCGAATGAACGCCGAATACTCACCGTCAAAATAGGATGAAAAACCGGGTAACCCTCAAAAAGTCACTTTATTAACCCAATACCGCTTATCCAGCGTGAACTCATGTCGATCGAGATGGACGGTACCATCCGGCAAAACCTACGCATGCGAGAGCCGATGTCAGCCACTGCCTTCGCGAGCGGGATCGACAGCCCACCGCCAACCGCTTCGCAAGCATTGCTGTCGCCGGCGTTTGGGCGGAGGTTCGTGATCTTTGCCGATACCGAAGAAGAATTCGATTGGGACCGGCCGCTGCGTCGCGAGGCGGTGTCGACCACCGCCATCGCCAGCCTTCCGAAGGCAACCCGGCGTCTGAACAATCGCGGTGTCGTGCCCACCTACCTCCTCGATTACCCGGTCGTCGATCAGGAGCGCAGCGCCGCGACGGTGCGACAAATGGTCGAGGACGGAAGCTGCACGTTCGGCGCGCATCTCCATCCATGGGTCAACCCGCCCTACGACGAGATCGTCTCAGGTCTCAACAGCTTTGCCGGGAACCTGCCAATCGCCCTGGAGCGCGAGAAGCTCTGCATCCTGACGGAGCGGATTGCCGAGACGATGGGCGGTCGCGCGCTCGTCTATCGTGCCGGTCGCTACGGCGTCGGGCCTAATACGGCCGCGCTCCTGCTCGAACTGGGCTACCACATGGATGTTTCGGTGCGCGCACTGTTCGACTATTCCAAGCAAGGCGGTCCTGATTTCGCGCAGCACCCGATCACGCCCTACTGGCTGACGGCGGCCTTGCTGGAGGTGCCGCTGACCGCCGGCTTCATCGGCAGGTTGCGACGCTGGCCCGGCCTATCCGGAATGCGGCTGCTGCGGGGGCCGATGGCTGCGTGCGGGATGCTCGGGCGGGTGCCGCTGACGCCCGAAGGCACGCCGCTGTGCGAGGCGCTGACGTTGATCCGCCATCTGCTGGACGCCGACGTCCGACTGTTCAGCCTGTCGTTCCACACGCCCTCGGTGGAACCAGGACATACGCCCTATGTCCGGGATCAAGCTGATCTCAAGCTGTTCTGGGCCTGGTGGGACGGCGTCCTCGACCTGTTCGCGCGGGAGAACGTGCTGCCTGCGGGTCCTGCCGACATCCTCGCCGCCGCTCGCTAGGCAACGCGGCGCTCAGGCGACGGCGCGCCGCACGAATAGGCGTAAAATTTCCAGCACGGTCGATCGAGCGACGACCATGACCATCCCCGCATAGACCAGACCTCCCAAACCAATTAGCGCAATCAGCCGCAGCGGTGTGCCGATCTCACTGAGCCAACGGTCCGCCCCTAGCACAAAGAGCATCATGCCCGCCGCGCAGAACAGCGCCGGCGCAATGGCTCGCGCGAGGGCAGCGACGCTGATCCCGATCACCGGCATCGCTAGCGAGGCCGTCACGATTGTGAGGATTGGAAAAGCGACCAACCACGCGGTTGCGAGGCCCAGCGCACCATCGGCAACGCCGAGAAAAAAGGCGATGGGCATGATGACCGCGCCGGCAGCGGCGGACAGGACCTGGACCCTGGGTTGGCCGAGCGCGCTGGTGGCGGGCGTAAACATAATCTGGAGAACGACGAACGGCATCGCCAGCGCCAGCCTGGCCACGACTGGGGGGATCTCGACCCATTTCGGACCCAGCATCGTCGCCACGAGAGGCTCCGCGGTCACGGCCAGGCCGAAAAATAGGGGCATCGTTGCGAGCATCACGATCCTGACCGACTTCCCGAACGCCCACGCCGCCTCGGCGCGGTCGCCCTGTAGGCGGGCGTAGGCGGTAAAGGCGACCTCGTTGAGCGGCGGCACGAACTTGGACGAGACGATCTGCGCAAGGAACAGCGCGGTGGTGTAGAGGCCCAGCGTATGCACGTCGAGGCTGCGCGCGGCGATGATCACGTCCGACTGGGTCTGCACCAGCCACAGCGCGGTGCTGAGCAGCATCGCGCCCCCGAATCGGATGGTGGCTCCCATGCCGACAAAGTCGAATACCGGTCGTAATCGGACCGGCGAGGCCAGCGTCATCCCAATCGCGCGCGTGTAGGCCATGGCAAGCGGCGCGAGGACTAGCGTCCAAACGGCCAGCCCTGCGACTGCGCATGCGACCGACGCGAGCGCACCGGCGAGCGCGGACAAGAGGTTCACCTGGGCCTGCCGCCGAAAATCGAGTGTCCGCCCGAGCAGCGCGACCGGCACCAGGATGAAGGGGTTTGCCAGGTAGAGCAGCGCCTGGACGGCGAGCAGCTTCGCGATTAGCGGCTGATCGTAATAGTCGGCGATCGAGGGCGCGAGCAGCACCTGCGTCAGCGCGATCCCGCCGTTCAGCAACAACAGGATCGCGAACACCTGCCCGACCTCGCGCTCGCCGACGTGCTTCGCGCGCACGAGCGCATCGGAAAAGCCGCTGCCGTTCAACAAGGTGAGCAGGATCAGGACGACCTGCGACATCGAGAAGAGACCGTAATCGGCCGGATTGAGCAGCCGAATCACAACGAATGTCGCGCTCCAGACCACCATCTGCGCGATGATCTGACTGCCCGACCGCCACAGCACGGCGCTGACGACGCGCGTGCCGAGAGTGGTGATGGCGGGAGCTTCGCTGGCCATAGGTGTTAGATGTTTTCCGCAAGAAGGACGCAAGATCGCGAGCGGACGGGCTGCCTCGCAGTGCCTTCCGTAGTCGACGACCGTGCAGGAAACGTAAAGCCGGCAGCAGTGTCGGCATTTCTTAACCGCTCCCGAGCTACCGATCGGGTAACGGAACACAGATTTTGGAACAAACATGCAGCCGACCGGCACGGCTTACACGCTGGCGGATATGCCTTCCCCGACGATCGCCGAACGGCGGACGACCGTCCGTGCGGCGGCACACCAGAGTGGCATCAGTTTCGACGTCGTGCCCTTGTCGACCGATGACGCCTTGTTCGCGCGGGCCTGGGATGACCTGGCCGCTTCCGCGAGCGAGCCGAACGTCTTCGCCGAACGCTGGTTCGTCAAGGCGGGGGCGCATCTGCCGCAAGCCGAGGGCGCGCGGGTGGTCCGCGTATGGAGCGACGGGCCGAGCGGACGCGAGCTCGTCGGGCTGTTCGCGGTCGCGGTGCTGCCGCGGTACGGACGGCTGCCGCTTCGTCATGTCCAAAACTGCCTGCATCATCACAGCTTCCTGGGTACGCCGCTGCTGCGTGCTGGCCGCGAGCGCGAAGCCTGGTCGGCCATTCTTCAGACGCTCGACGCGACACGCTGGGCGGTCGGGCTGCTCCACGTCAATGGACTGGTCGAGAATGGGCCCGTCCACTGCGCACTGATGCAGGCCGCCGCCACCCTGGGACGCCCTTGCGATGTCGTGCATCGCATCGAGCGAGCGCTGCTCCAGAGCGAACTATCGCCGACCGCCTATTACGAAGCGACCGTGCGCAAGAAGAAGCGCAAGGAGCTGAAGCGTCTCGAAATGCGGCTGTCTGAGCAGGGACAGGTCGCCCTGCGCCGGCTGCAACCTGAGGACGACGTCGGCGCATGGTGTGACGACTTCCTGCGGCTGGAAGAGGCGGGCTGGAAGGGACGGGCGGGTTCGGCGCTCGCAGCCACGCCGGCCACGGAAAGGTTCTTCCGCGAGGTGATCGGCGGCGGACGGGCGGCAGGGCAATTGGAGCTGCTGCGGCTCGATTTGGATGGTGTCGCCATTGCCATGCTCGTCAACCTGTACGCGCCGCCCGGCGCGTTCTCGTTCAAGACTGCCTTCGACGAGCGGTTCGCGCGCTTCTCTCCCGGTGTGCTTCTGCAACTCGACAATCTGGCGGTGCTCGAGCGTGTGGATGTTGCATGGATGGACAGCTGCGCGGTCGAAGAGCACCCGATGATCAACAGCCTGTGGGCGCAGCGCCGAGCGGTCGTGAGAGTCACCGTGCCGCTGTCGGGATGGCGCCGCCATGCCGCCTTTCGATTGGCGAGAACGGCCGAGCGCGCCGCCAAACTCGTCAACGGCTGCCGACGCCCGCCTCCCTCTTCGTCCGTTGCGGAAGAGCACCATGCCTGATCAGTATTTCACGCCCGCCGCACGGCATTCGCTCGCGGAGCTGTATCCGGAGATTGCCGGGACGTTCGCGCACGGCCTGGCCGGTCACCCCTTGTTCGAGACCGAGGCGCTCGCCCAGCTCGCGAGCCGCATGCGACCGTGCGACGTCGAACAGAACCTCGCCGCATTGCCGATCGGCGTCGATCCGGCGGCGCTGTGCGACAACGGGCTGTCTATCGTCGAGACTATTCGCTCCATTGAGCGAAACGGCTCATGGCTGGTGCTCAAGTTCGTGGAGCAGGATTCAGTCTATCGCCAGCTGCTCGACGCATTGCTCGACGAACTGCTCCCGACGGTCCAGAGCCGCACCGGGCCGATGCTAAAACGCGAGGCCTTCATCTTCGTGTCCTCTCCCAATGCCGTCACCCCCTTCCACTTCGATCCTGAGCACAACATCCTGCTCCAGCTTCGCGGTGAAAAGGTGATGACGGTATTCTCGGCCGACGATCCACAGATCGCCCGCCCCGTGGAGCATGAACGGTTCCACCTCGGCGGGCATCGCAACCTGCCCTACGACGAGGCTTTCGCGGCCAAGGGTACCGAGCATCGGCTCGCCGCGGGAAACGCGATCTACGTACCCGTCAAGGCACCGCACTGGGTCCGCAACGGTTCGGTTCCGTCGGTGTCCTTCTCCGTCACCTGGCGCTCCGAATGGAGCTATCGCGAAGCGGGCGCTCACGGGCTGAACAGCATCCTGCGCCGAGCCGGCATCGAGCCGAGCCCGCCCGCGCGGTTCCCGCACCAGAACCACGTCAAGTCGCTGGCCTACCGGGCCGTCGAAAAGGCACGGCGCGCGTTCGCCCGGCCGCGACCATGACCCTGAGCGCGGCGCGCATGCCGGCTGGCTTTGGCGGGCCGGCGATCGAGACCAGGCTGCTGGACGGCATCGACGTCATCGAGGCTGACGCGGCGGGGGTCCTCGGCCGCGACAGCCAGCCGTCAATGTACAACCGTCTCGACTGGCTGCGCGGCACGGCGCGACATGTCCTTCCCGACGCGAAGCTGGTGGGCATGCGCGCCCAGGCAGGCGGCGATGCTGCGTGGTTGTTCCTTGCTCGGGAGGAGCGGCGTTCGGCGCGCGCGTTCGCGGGGTGGTACACGCTCGATGTGTCACCGGCGTTCACGCCGGGCATGTCCGCAGCCACGCGAAAAGAGCTGTTGAAGGCCGCCGCTCGCGCGCTGCGTTGCGATTTCGACCGCATCGATCTTCAACCGGTGACATCTGCGACCGCCGATTTGGTCCGTTCGGCATTCGCGGACGCAGGCTGGTGGGTGGCCGAGACGGATGCGACGGTCAATTGGGTCGCCGAGGTCGCGGGCCTCAGCTTCGAGGATTACTGGTGCGCGCGTCCTTCCCGGCTGCAGAACACGGTGCGCCGCAAGCTCAAAGGCAGCGGGCTAGAACCGCGCATCTTGCGGCATTTCGAAGCCGCGGCATGGAACGATTATGAGCGCGTCTACGCCCAGAGCTGGAAGCCGGAGGAGGGATCGCCTGCATTCCTGCGCGCCATCGCCGAGGCCGAGGGCCAGGCGGGATGCCTGCGCCTGGGGCTGGCCTATCGACAGGGCGTTCCTGTGGCGTGCCAGCTCTGGACGGTCGAGCGCGGGATCGCGACGATCCACAAGCTAGCCTATGTTGAAGCCGAGAAGGCGGCGTCGCCCGGGACGATATTGAGCCATGCCATGTTCCGCCACGTCATGGTCGAGGACCGGCCGACCCTGATCGACTACGGCAATGGCGACGAGCCCTACAAGGCGGAATGGATGACGCGGCGCCAGCTGACGCGGCGCTTGAGCCTGTTCAACCAGCGCAGCCCCGGCGGCTTGGCCGCTGCCGCCCGCTCCGCAGCCGCTACGCTTATCCGGAGGTCGCGACGTGCCTGACGCGCCCGCCTTCGAATACCAGCAGTTTCGAACCCGGTCCGGGCCTGAATGGATGACGCTACGCGGGCCGCTCGACGGTCCGCGGGTGCTCATCCTCCAACCGCTCCTGAACGAGGCCAACCAATGCCGAGCGATGGTCGTGGACCTCGCCAGGCGTCTGGCGTTCGTCGGCATACGGACCGGCATTCCCGATCTCCCCGGCACGGGCGAAAGCCTGCGGCCGCTGGCGGAGGTGCGGTGGCCGGACTGGCAGGCGGCGGCGGCGGCGGCGGCCGAGGCACTGCGGCTTGACGGTGTGCCGCCAGCTGTCGCGTCGCTGCGGGGCGGGTCGCTGCTGGATGACGCCTGTGCCGCCCGCGCTCGGTGGCGGTTCGCGGAGACAACCGGTGCGTCGCTGTTACGCCCGCTCGAACGCGCGCAGCGGCTGACGGGGGGGGCGAGCGGGATGACAATGAACGATACAGAAACGCTGGCCGGTTTCCGGTTCGATCGCGAGCTGCTGGGCGCGCTTCGCGCGGCGGTACCCGCTCCTGTGGCGGGTCCGCACCGCTCGCTCCCGTTCGAGGGCAAGGGAACGCCCGTCTGGCGCAAGGCGGAGCCGTCGAACGATCCGGCGCTGGCCGAAGCACTCGCCAACGACATCGCGGGGTGGCTGTCGCGATGAGGACGTTGATGACCTTTGCCTGCGGCGACGACCCGCTTGGCGGAACCTATGATCACGGCGACCGAACGACCGGGCTGTTGATGGTGTCCGGCGGCACCGAGCTGCGCGGCGGTGCGCACGGCGGCATGGCGCGCTTGGCGCACGCGGTGGCACATGCCGGCTTTCCCGTGCTCCGATTCGATCGACGCGGTGTCGGCGACAGTGACGGCGTCGATCCCGGTTTCGCCGACAGCGCCGCGGATATCGACGCCGCCATCGTGGCGTTCAAGCAGATGCGTCCCGATCTGCGCCGGCTGGTGGGGTTCGGCTTGTGCGACGGTGCCACGGCGCTGGCGTTGCACCACGGAGCGCTCGGGCTGAGCGCCATCGCCCTGGCGAACCCCTGGGTCGTGGAGGCGGAGAGCGGCGCGCCACCACCTGCCGCCATAGCGCACCGCTACCGCCAGCAGCTGCTCACCGCCGCCGGCTGGCGCAGGCTGCTCACCGGTGGGGTCGACTACCGCAAGCTCCTTCGCGGCCTTCGTCGGCTGTTCGCGCGGCAGGACGGCCGGCTGGCTGCACGGTTCGCGGCGGCGATCGACGATGGCGAGCGCCGGGTCGCGATCATTCTTGCAACGTCGGATGCGACGGCGCTGGCGTTCGAACGGGAATGGGGCGGTCTGGCGTTCGCCCGGTCGCGTGTGAAGCCGGCGATCACGGTCGCACGCGTCGACAGCAGCTCGCACAGCTTTGCCGGCGACGACGACGCCCGTCGTCTTGCCGCATTCTGCGTCGACGTTCTGAAAGACTGTGACCGGGCATGACCCTTCCAACGACCCCCGCCGTTGCCGTGCTGATGAGCGTCTACAACGCCGAGCGCCATGTCGCCGACGCGGTCCGCAGCATCCTTGCCCAGACTTTTTGCGACTTCGAGTTCCTGATCGTCGACGACGGATCGAGCGACCGCTCGGCCGAGATCGTCAGTGCGTTCGCCGCAAGCGATCCGCGCATCCGCATGCTCCGCCAAGCCAATCGGGGGCTGATCGCCAGCCTCAACCGGCTGCTGGGGGAGGCGCGAGCACCGCTGGTGGCGCGCATGGACGCAGACGACATCTCGTTGCCTACGCGCCTTGAGCGCCAGGTCGCCTTCTTGCATGGGCATCCCGACCACGGGGTCGTTGGCACCAATACGCATGAACTTGATGAGCAGGGCACGGTCTTCGAGTGCGTCACCCTTCATCCCCTTGATCATCACGGCATCGTCGAGGCGATGGAGCGGCGTTCGCCGATCTGCCATCCTTCGGTGATGATGCGGCGCGAGGCGATTCTCGACGTCGGCGGCTATCGGCTTCCTTACCGACACTGCGAGGATTACGACCTTTGGCTGCGGCTGCTGGACCGGACGCGGCTGGCGAACCTGCCCGATCGCCTGCTCCTGTATCGACGCTCGGCCGGACAGATCGGCGTGCAACACGAACTGGACCAGAAGGTCGGCGCCGCGTTGGCCTGGGTCGCGCATCTGGAGCGCGGCGCCGGTCGACCCGATCCGACGGTCGGACTACCTGCTGTGCCGCCGATTGAGGAGCTCGACGCCGTATTCCAGCGCGCAGGCGTCAGCAGGGCTGTTCGGGCCAAGGTAGCATTGGGCCTCATCTATTCGGCGCCGGCGATGGGCGGCCCAGGTTTCGATCTGCTGCTCCAGCACGTAAGCGACGGCGGCGATCGGACGGGCCTCTGGCGAACGGTCGTGAGGCTGCTCACGTTTCAGCGGCCGCTTCGCGCCCTTCGTCTGGCATCAGGCCTCCTTCAGCAATCGAGCACTCCAGAACGACGTACTGCATCTAGCTCCTGTCCATGAGCGAGCGCCGCCATTTGTGGTGCAATCCGAAGGCGCGCCAAGAATTTTAGATTTTCAAGTCATCACAGGCTGATGCACATGCGTTGCATGCTGCGACGACGTTCATGTTGTTATCGAACTTTTCCGACATGGACGCCAATTCGCGACATATGACAGCCGCTTCATAGCAGATGCGCACATAGTTATCAGAGTCCCGCACCAAAAAGTTCGCTGCGACCTGACATATCTCGGCACAATCTAGCATTGACCGGATGTGATTGGCGGGAACCGGCAACCCCGAGATCATCAAGCGATCCACCGTGGCGGCACGGAGGCAGATGTCGTGACAAGCTCTTAAAGCTCTCACGCAGATTTCGGCGTATGGATCATCCTCAAGCATCACTTCGTTACCCTGCGTTCGGTCATCAGCGGGCCATGGTCATCAATCGCGACCGTTGATCAGGGCGATCACAAAAGGCCGCAACGGGTTCAGCCCACTCAATCGTCCATGTCAGAAGGAGCGACCGCCGGTCAAGCCGCGGTAGGGCCGCAAATGCGACCCGGTCCAGCCGCCGCTCGCCCCAATTGAGATGACCCCGCAGCGACAATTCGTAATCGCGCGCCAGAGCATGCCGGGCAACCGATTATTGCCGACGCCCCGTCATAAGTCTTTGCTCGTTGTCTGCACTACAGGCGGACGTGGTGCGTATGCGTCCACGCTGAAGTGTCCTGCATCTCTCCGAAACGGTCGTTCGCGCGATACCCCCGCCGATCACGGCCGAGGTCGCTGAAACAGCCTGTTTTAGGTTCCGAAAACCGTCCCTTGTTTCCTTCTCCGAAATCCGGCTAGGTAGCGTCGAGTTTTCGGAGAAGGCCCTTGCTCGTCGGCTATGCGCGCGTGTCCACCCGGGACCAGTCCCCTGCCCTACAGCTTAATGCGCTTCGCGAAGTCGGGTGCGAGAAGGTGTTCACCGAGAAGGCGTCGGGCGCGCAGCGCGATCGACCGGAGTTGAAGGCGGCGCTCGACTATCTCCGCGCCGGCGACACGCTGGCGGTGTGGAAGCTCGACCGGCTCGCGCGCTCCGTCCGGCAGCTCGTGGAAACGGCCGAAGATCTCGCCAAGCGCGAGATCGGCCTAAAGGTTCTCACCCAGGCGATCGACACCACCAGCCCCGGCGGGCGGCTCGTGTTCCACGTCTTTGCGGCCGTGGCGGAGTTTGAGCGCGAGCTGACCCTGGAGCGCACCCATGCCGGGCTTGCCCAGGCGCGCGCCTTAGGACGGCGCGGCGGACGCAAGCCAGCGATGGGGCCGGCCGAGATCAAGCGGGCCAAGGCAATGCTGGCAGACCCGACCATCACCGTCGAGGAGGTGGCAGCGCAGCTCGGGGTGCAGCCATCGACGCTCTACCGGCACATTCCGGGCGGGCGCAGCTCGTTAAGCCTGCCGGCGTAGCGGAGGCCGCCCCGAGCGGGGCGGCCGCGTTGTTTGTCCCACCCACCCAGCCCTTGGGGCCGGGTATTGCGGCCCGGCCGGGCGCGAAAGCGCCGTTCAGGCGAGGTCGTTGTTGCTTGCGCGTGAGCGTGTTCACACGTTCACGTGTTCATAGGTCCACATGAAACCATTGTCAGAGAGCAATGCATCCCCCTTGACCATGTTGTGAGAAATAACTACATTCGCGCCAATGCATCGGAAAGCCCTGCGTAACATCTCTTGGATCAAGGGCGCGCTTAAAGAGTTCGGCCGCTTTCCCGAGGACGCGCAGGACCAGGCGACCGACGCCCTCACGGCAATTGCGGAGGGTGACACGCCGGACATCGCTAAGCCCATGACCGGTTTGGGTTCGGGTATATGGGAACTGGCGATCAAGGAACGGGGAGACGCCTTCCGGATGATCTACGCCCTCCAGCTCGACGACGACATTTGGGTGGTTCACGCCTTCCAGAAGAAGTCTAAGAGCGGAATCGCCACCCCGAAGCAGGAAATCGACCTGGTGCGCGAGCGCATCAAGCGTTTGAAGGAGGCGCTGCAATGACCGACGATGACGACTTCGAGATGATCCGAGGCACCGGCAACGTCTATGCCGACCTTGGTATGAAAGAACCCGAACAGCGCCAGCTCCGCGCGATCCTGGCGGCCGAGATCAGCAAGACGCTGGCGACCGACAATCTGACGGTGCGTGCGGCCGAGAAGATCACCGGCGTCGCCGCAGCCGATTTTTCGCGCATCCGTCAGTCCAAGCTCAAGGGCTTCACCATCGACCGGTTGATGACGATCCTCGATCGGCTCAATCGCGATGTGCAGGTGTCCGTATCCGTGCTGCCGCGCAAGGCGGACGGGCAAGCAGGGTTTCACCTTTTCCCGGCCTGAAATGCTCGACTAGGCCATCGAGGCGGTGTGTTCCAAGTTCGACGACCTGCCGCCGCTAGTCTGGAAGCCCCTTATCGACGAGGCTGTTGTGGCGACGCGGCGAGCGCCGAAATCCGCGAACAGCAAATAGGTCTGGCGCCTGCCGCTACGCGGCACCGCCGCTCTCAGTCGCTTCGCTCCCCAAGCCCGCAAGCGGTCTTGGCCCTGCCGGGTTCCGATCGGCTGGCGGGGCGAGGATCCCCGCAGCGGATCGCCGCATTGACGTGGGCGCATGATTCGTCCACACGTGCACGTGTTCACAAGTCCACACGTTCACGTGTTCAGGGGTTCACATGAAGGTCATTACCGTCATCAGCCAGAAAGGCGGCGCGGGCAAGACGACTCTGGCGATCCACCTAGCCGCAGCCGGTGCGGGTGCGGGGCTTACCGCGTTGATCCTCGACACCGACCCGCAGGCGACCGCGAGCCACTGGAGCGAGTGGCGCGGATCGTCGGACCTAGAGGTGGTCGATTGTGCCTCCCCTCCCCTCTTGCCCCGCAAGCTTCAGCAGGCCGCCGAACTGGGGGCCGACCTGGTGGTGATCGACACCCCGCCCCATGCCGACATCATGGCGCGGGAAGCCTGCAAGGTCGCTGACCTGGTGCTGATTCCGTGTCGTCCGCAAGCCTTCGACCTCAAAGCCGTCGAGATGACGGCCGAGCTGGTGCAGGCGAGCGGCAAACCCGCGTTCGTGTTGTTCATGGGCGGCCCCCAGCGCGCGCCGACAACCTACCGGGATGCCCGCGAGCTGATCGAGGGTAGCGATGGCGTCGCCGGCATGGGCGTGGACGTTGCGCCCGTCATGCTCACCCAGCGGGCGATCTATCATCACAGCACGGCGCAGGGGAAAACCGCGATCGAGCTGGAACCCGAAGGCAAAGCGGCAAAGGAAGTTGCCGCGCTATGGGAGTGGACAAGTAAACAGGTGAACGTGTGCACACGTTCACGAGTGAACAACAAGCGGGGCGCGGCATGAGCAAGTTCGGCGCAATGAAGCAGCAGCGGGCGGAGAAGGCTGACGCGATCGGCGACAGCCCAGACCAGGCGACGGCGACGGTCGCCACCCGCGCCCAGACCCGGCAGGGCAAGAAGGCGGTGAGCGCCTATTTCAGCCCTGAGGTCAGTCGCGGCCTCAATATGCTGGCGGCCGAGCAGGGGACGACGTTGCAGGCGCTCCTTGGCGAAGCCATCGACCTTCTTATGCGGCAGCATGGCAAGCATCCGTTTGGCGAGCGGTAGCTGTCCACGTGTGAATATGTGAATGTGTGAACACAGAAATTAGGAGCTTGGGGGTGGCACGATCGACAAACGCCAGAAAGCCGGCCGGGACGGCAGCGCAGGCCGACGAACCGATGCTGCCGATCGAAGCGCCGCGCCGTCAGCGCAACCGCATCGGCAAGAAATCGATTGCTGGCCGGTTTGATCCGGCGGTTGCCCGAGCGTTCGCGATCCTTGCTGTCAAAGAGGACAGCACGATCGAGGCGATGTTGACCGAGGCCGTCCTCGACATTCTCCAAAAATACAATCAGCCAATCGAGAAGTGAACAGGCTCACGTGTGAATGTGTGGACACGTGGACAATAGACCTATTGCACCAGCCTTATAGAGCACACTTCCCAACGCTATAGGAATCTGACAGGCTTTGGTGTCGGCGAACTCGTTCGCCGATTCGTCGTGGCGATCATAGCGGGTGGCACCGCTAGGGCCAAAACGACGAAAGCCCGGCTTGGCGGCCGGGCTCTCGGAAAGTCTGATGGGCGGGAAGCCCGTGTTCTGTCGCAGGAACAGCCTCCCGCAGATTGGACGTGAAGTCAACTCGAAAACGCTGTTTTCGAGAACGGGAGAGCTATGTCCATGTGGGATTGCCGCCAGCAGCCGGGCCGACCGATCGACGGGAGGTTCCCATGCAAACTGTATTCGAGGCCCTGGGAGGGGCGACGAGAGGGCGACGACCGGGCCGTCAGACCGGCCAGCGGGTCCATCGCTACAGCCGCACCGAGGAGGGCCGGGAAGGGCGGTTCTGGCAGCCGTTCAATCCCAAGAATGTCGCCCGGTTCATGCAGGCGGCCGAGAAGTATGATCGGGTGAAACGGCTTGCCCACCGGCGCGAGCGCAACAACCGCGAGAACGGGGCGATCGGCCATGTCGGGCTTGAGGTATTGCGCGAGCTGCTACGCCTGATCGACTACAAGACAGGCCGGCTCGATCCGGCGATAGCGACGCTGGCGCTTCGCATCGGCCGCTCGATCGCGGCCGTGGTGGACGCGCTAAAGCGGCTCAAGGCGCATGGCTTCCTCGACTGGTTGCGCCGCTATGTGCCGACCGGCAACGCGGGGCTGCGCGGCCCCCAAGTCAAGCAGACCTCGAATGCCTATCGTTTAATGCTCCCGCCGCAGGTTGAGCGCGGCATGACCGCACCACCGCCAGAGGATGACAGCGATCGGCGGCGGGTGGCGGCCGAGGAGGGCAGGGCGATGATCGCCGCGCTCCCCCTTGATGAGCAGCCAGCCCAGCTCATTGACGATCCCGGCCTTGCCGCGATTCTTGCCCGGCTCGGGCGAGGGATTATGGACCAAGAACGTGATTCAGAGAGGCAGAATGAATCCCGGCAGAGTTAGAAATATACAAGTGGAATTGGCCTAACGGCCAATGCGTAGTTCGCTTCGTGCCGCCTACGGCGTCACAAGAGCGGCGCAAGCGCCGCTGGCTAGGCGGAAAAGAAGTGGGGCAGGTGGCGACGGAATCACCCGCTACGGCCGCTCAGGAAAGCCGTGAGGGCAGGAGAGGGGCTTTCGCCGTGTTATGGGTGGCGATGACGGCAAACTCCACCAGCGAGGCTTAAATCGACCCGGTGGTTTGCGGCCGAACTAGCCGGCCCAATCGTTCACGCCGGATCGAACCGCCCGGCGAACTCGCGATCGTCGTAGTAACGCAGCTTGCCGGCGATGATCGGGCGCTGCCCGGCGAGGAACAGGAGCTGACGGTCGGGGCGGAGTGTGCGGACTTCATCTGGGGTGAGCAGCGCGCGGCCGACGTGCTGCTGCCCGTAGGACAGGCCGCTTTCCTCCGCGTCGAGCGCGCGGCTCATGGTCTCGAACACGACGGTTTCCTGGCCCGCCAGATCGGAGACGAGCTTGGCGCTGTCCTGATCATTCACCCCGAACACCTGGAGGACACCGGCATTGGACAGGAAGGTGCCGGCGCGTTGCCCGTAGAGCGCGCGGAGCTGGTGAACGTCCTGCAGGATCGGCCAGAGCTGGACGCCATAGCCCGCCATCAACCCCATCGCGCGTTCGACCGGTTCGAGACGGCCGAGCGCGGCGAACTCGTCGAGCAGGAACAGCACCGGCCAGGGTGGGCGACCCGGCGCGCGCGCCAGCTCGGTCAGGGCTTGCGCGACCATCAGGCGCAGCCAGCGGGCATAGCTGGCGAGCCGATCGGGCGGCAGCACAAGGAACACCGTCGCCGGTGCATCTTTCAATCCGGCGAACGTGAAATCTGAACCTCCCAGCACCGCTGCCATGCGCGGGGAATCGAGGAAGTGGGTATGGCGCTGCGCGGCCGACAGCACACCGGCCGCTTCGCGATCGGATTTGCCGAGCTGACGATTAGCGGCCCGCGCGACCAAGCCACCTTGCGTCTGCATCGCAGCGAGCTGCGCCGCCAATGCGGCCGGAGCGAGGGTTAGCCGGTCGCGCAGCGTTTCGAGGGTGCGGGTGCCAGACGGTTCGGTGGTGACGATATGGAGCAGGATGCCAGCGATCAGCGCTTTGGCTTCCTCGTTCCAATGCGCGTCGCCGGCTTCGCCGGGCGCGTCGTGGACCAGCGCGTCGGCGAGGGTCATGCAATCGTCGGCGAGATCGAGGCCGTGCGGGTCGATGCGATCGAGCGGATTGAACGCGGCCGAGGGGAGGCCAGTGACGCCGAACGGATCCAGCACATGGACCGCGCCGAACTTGCCGCGCTGGCGCGCGGCGATGCGGGCGTTTTCGCCCTTGGGGTCGATGCAGACGACCGCGAACGGATATTCCAGCAGGTTGGGGATGATCGTGCCGACACCCTTGCCGGTGCGGGTGGGCGCGATCGTCAGCAGATGGGCGGGACCGGCGTAGCGCATCGGCTTGCCGGTTTTCACGTCGCGGCCGATCAGCAGGCCGTGATCGTCATTGAGCGCCTGGGCTTCCCCGGCTGTGGCAAAGCGGGCCGAACCATGTGTGTCGGCGCTATCACCATAGTCGAACCGGCGAAGCAGGGGCAGGACGAACATCCAGACCATGACCAGCACTACGGCACCGCTGATCCCGAACACGCCAAGCTGAGCGACAGCGCCGTTCTTATCGAGGCCGAAGTACCAGATTGCCAGCATCAGCAGGAGGAACAGCGCCACGAACAGCACCATCGTGAACAGGACCACGCCGATGATGTGCCGGGCGAACCGGAAAGGGGCGAGCAGGATGCCGAACAAGGCCCACATGGGGTTGGCACGGGCGGTGCGGGCGAGATTACGGGTGGCGCGCGCAAGGCCCATGCTACTTCCCCAGCGGGAGCACGACGGTGCTGATGCAGCAGTTTTCAAAATATCTCGACATCAGTGTATGATAGCGTCCAGCGGCGATGAGTGCATCAAAATCGGTGTCGATCTTGCGAACATCTCCGATCAAAAGCGGCTCGACAGGATGTTCGCTTGAATCCATAAAATTGCGCTGTTTGGTCGTTCGCTGATCTGCCAAAACGCTTGGCAATAGCATACCGGCGATTTGAGTCTGACAGGAGGGTTTGAATGAAGCTGGACGATCTGGTGAAAAGTGTTGCGACCGGAAGCGACCTCAGCACGGTCAAAGCGCGCGCGCTCATCGACCATGTGTTTGGCAGCATCGGCGATGCGCTCGCCCGCGGTGAGGAAGTGTCACTGCCAGGGTTCGGCAAATTCTTCAGCAAAGCTACGGACGCGCGCACCGGCCGCAATCCGCGCACCGGCGAGCCGATGCAGATCGCCGCTTCGACCAAAGCGGTATTCAGCCCCGGCAAGGCACTCAAGGACAAGCTTCCCGTCGCAAAGAGCCGGTCATGACCATGGAGATCACTTCCGGCGCGAGCGCTGTGGAACTCGCGACTGAGCTGACGATCGCATGGCTGGGTAATCCCAATACGCGCGCCTCGGCAGACGACGTGCCAGCGTTCCTTGCCGCAATGCGCGATAGCGTGGCGCAACTGATCGAACGGCCAGACGTCGCAGGTGCCGAAGAAGCCGCATCGGATTCGTTCATCCCAGCCGTGTCGGCGCGCAAGTCGCTGGCGTCCAAAGATCACATCATCTCGATGATCGACGGCAAGCCGTACAAAACGCTGCGCCGCCATCTGAGCGGCCACGGCCTCACCCCTGAAGAATATCGGCGTCGGTATAATCTCAAGGCTGATTATCCGATGGTGGCGGAAGCTTATTCAGCGGCCCGGCGCGCCATGGCGCAAAAGATTGGTCTTGGGCGCAAGCCTGGTCCGCGCGCGAGCCCAGCCCACCCGACTCCGCCTAAGCGGCAAAAGCTGAAGCTGCCAACAATCGCCGAATAAGCCGCTGGAAGAGTGGTGTCGTCGATCGTCAGGACCCTAGCAGCGCCACTTGAGCCGCGCGGAGCGACATCAGCTTGTCGGGGTCGGTTGGCGCGAGGCAGCCCCAGCGAAAGGCTGGCCGATCGATCCCACCCTCTGTCCAGATTCGCTCCGCGACATGGCACAGCTCCTGAACGGTGGGCGCGCGATCACGTGCGACGCAGTCGATCACTGCGTCATCGAACATTGGGCTTATCGAGCGCATCCTTTGGTCTCCTGATTGTTAGATAAGGGGAGACCGTGACGTTGTGATGGCAACCGCAAGCGGATGGTCGCGTCCGGGGCACAGTTGCTTCCGTCCACGACCCTTGCTTAGTCGGCACCGCTTTGTCCTCAGAGTATGTGCGTTTTCGCATCCTCCGTTTCCTGCCGCATCCGGTCGATTGTAGTGCGTGAACCGGCTCACCTTGCGCCATTTTGGCGCGGTGTTCCGCAAAGTCGAGCACATCAAGAACCGGGCTTCACCTAATCGCCTGGCTCCAATGCTTGCAGCGCCCGGATCGAAGCAAGCATCCTGGCCAGCGCATCGGACAGGTCTTGGATGCGACATTCCAGGTCTGCCGCCAGGTCGAACATTTCCTCAGCCATGACCGGATCGACACGACCCCCATTGACGAAGCTCATGGCCAAGCCGTGCAGGCGCAACAGGTCGTGCCGCATCACCGGTGCATTGTAATCATCGCCCTTGAGGTGATCGCGCATTGCGTCCAGGTCATCCACCGTCCGCAGCAAGGGGCCGGTGTCGAAGGACGCAATCTGTTCATCCCGATCGACGGTTTTGGGCATCACGTCGTCCGTTGAATAGGCGTGATCGGCAGGGACCGATCGGCGGCGGGATGATCGAGCAGCCGGAGCAGGATCTGCGAGACGAGGGGAGGGGGCACGCCCTCGTCCAGCATCATTGCGAAGAACGCATCATCGTTGGACGTCGGGACCATGTCCTCGATGACCAGGTTGGCGCGAGAGTCCGTCATGTCCTCGTGCCACATGGCGACTTCCGCCGGGGTGCCGCGCACGAAATCCATCGCGCGGACCTGGCGGCGGATCGTCTCTATATCGAAATCGCTCACGGTGCTTCCTCCGTCGTTTCGCTTTCCGCGTCGAACGCCCGTTTGCCGCGCCGCTTCCACGGCACCAGCACGTCTCTGGCATCATCGCCCCGCGCGCGCCCGGCGAGATCGAGCAGCGCGCCGTAGAGGGTGGCGCGATCGTCGTCCGTCAGCTCGACTAGGCCGGCCTTCTGGACGAGCCCGCCCAGCTCGATCAGGTGACGGGTGCGTTCGCGGCGTTGCACGACCCAGTTCCGCTTATCGCTACGCCGTTCCGCCGCTTCCGCCCGCAGCGTCGCCGCCCGGTTCAACCGCACCGCCCGATTCGTCGATTGCAGCAGCGCCGCCACCTTTCTTCCCGCGTCGTTGAAAGAAGGCCGCGCCCTTCGACCGCCACGCCTCCCTTGCGCTCGCATCCTTCGATCCGATCGCATCGAGCAGCACACCCGCGAGCGTTTCCGCATCGAGCGCATCGGCCCCGGTGGCGGCGACGAGTTGGCCGAGCTGTTCGACCCGCTTCGCCTTGAGCGTGCGGGCCTTGTCACCCAGCGCCTTTAGTTCGGCATCGTAATCGCGAACCTTCCGCATCGCTTTTCCCTTCCGCGATCAGCAGCAGCAACACCTTAGCGCCACCCGCGAGAGGGTAAAGCACGAACATCGACACAAGCAGCACGCAGTCAATCACGAGTAGCGCAGCGGATTGTGAGTGCGCGCTTATACGTCGTTGCCGACGTGCGCTAAGTAAGGCAGTGTGCAGTCCATCATGGCGATCTACCATTTCTCCGCCAAGGTTGTGAGCCGCGCAAACGGATCGAGCGCCGTTGCGAGCGCTGCCTATCGTTCCGCTTCCGAGCTGCACGACGATCGGCTTGGGCGCGATCACGATTTCTCGAACAAGGCGGGCGTGATCCACTCCGAGGTGATGTTGCCGGAGGGCGCGCCGGAGCGTTTAAACGACCGCGCGATCTTGTGGAACGAGGTTGAGGCAGGCGAGAAGCGCAAGGACGCGCAGCTTGCCCGCGAGGTTGAGTTCTCGATTCCGCGTGAGATGAATGAGAAGCAGGGCGTCCAGCTCGCGCGCGATTTCGTGAAGGAGCAGTTTGTCGATCGCGGGATGGTCGCAGACCTGAACGTGCATTGGGACAAGGCGAAAGACGGCACCCCCAAGCCCCACGCGCATGTCATGCTGGCGATGCGCGAGGTGGGGCCGGAGGGGTTTGAGATGAAGAACCGGGACTGGAACAGCACCGAGCTGTTGAAGGACTGGCGCGAAGCGTGGAGCGCGCACGTCAACGAGCGCATGGCCGAGCTGGGGCTTGAGGGCCGGATCGACCATCGCAGCTACGAAGCGCAGGGGATCGAACTAGAGCCGCAGCACAAGATCGGCCCGGCAGCATCGCGGCGACCGGAGCAGGGGCTTGAGGCGGAGCGGATCGAGGATCACACGCGCATCGCCCGCGAGAACGGCGAGAAGATCATCGCCGATCCCAATGTCGCGTTGGACGCCATCACGCGGCAGCAGGCGACCTTCACGACCCGCGACCTTGCGACGTTCGCGTTCCGGCATAGCGACGGCAAGGAGCAGTACGACCAGGTGATGGGGGCGGTGCGCGCCAGCCCCGAGCTGGTCGCATTGGGGAAGGACGGGCGCGACCAGGAACGGTTCACGTCGCGCGACATGATCGCGGTGGAGAACCGGCTTGAGCGTGCCGGCAACGAGCTGGCAGGGCGAAACGAGCATGGTCTCCCGACGCAGGCAATCGAGGGGGCGATCACGCGCGCCGGGAGTGAAGGACTCGTGCTCGGGGAAGAACAGCGAGCCGCATTGGATCATATAGTGGGGCCGAGCGGCATCGCCAATGTGATCGGCTACGCAGGCACCGGCAAATCGGCCATGTTGGGGGTGGCGCGCGCCGGGTGGGAAGCTGCGGGCTACCAAGTGCGCGGTGCGGCGCTGTCGGGCATCGCGGCCGAGAACCTTGAGGGTGGGTCCGGCATCGCGTCGCGCACGATCGCCAGCCTTGAACACGCATGGGGGCAGGGGCGCGAGCAGTTAGGCCCGCGCGACGTGCTGGTGGTGGACGAGGCCGGCATGATCGGTTCGCGCCAGATGGAGCGCGTGCTGTCCGCAGCCCGCGACGCCGGGGCCAAGGTCGTGATGGTGGGCGACCCCGAGCAGTTGCAGGCGATCGAGGCGGGCGCGGCGTTCCGCAGCATCACCGAGCGCCACGGCGCGTCCGAGATCACGGAGATACGCCGGCAGCGCGAGGACTGGCAGCGCGACGCCACGCGCGCGTTGGCGACCGGGCGTACCGGCGAGGCGATCCACGGCTATGACGGTAAGGGCATGGTTCACGCGGCTGACACGCGCGAGCAGGCGCGGGCCGAGCTGGTGGACGGTTGGGATCGTGCGCGCCAGGCCGAGCCGGGCAAGAGCCGGATCATCCTCACCCACACCAACGCCGAGGTACAGAGCCTTAATGGCGAGGCGCGCGACCGGTTGCGCGCGAGCGGCGATCTTGGCGACGATGTGACGGTGAAGGCCGAGCGCGGCGAGCGCCAGTTCGCGACCGGCGACCGCATCATGTTCCTGCGCAACGAGCGCGGCATGAGCGTGAAGAACGGTACGCTGGCGACGATCGAGCGGGTATCCCCCGAGGGCATGGCGGTACGCCTCGATGACGGGCGCGGGGTTGCGTTCGACACCAAGGACTATGCTCATGTCGATCATGGCTATGCGGCGACGTTTCACAAATCGCAGGGCGTAACCGTCGATCGCGCGCACGTCCTCGCCACCCCCGGCATGGACCGCCATAGCGCCTATGTCGGCATGTCGCGGCATCGTGACGACGTGCAACTCCACTACGGCCGCGACGACTTCGCCGATCAGCGCCAGCTCGTCCGTGCCCTCTCGCGCGACCGGGGCAAGGACATGGCCGGCGATCATGCCCGACCGGAGCAGGATCAGGCGCGCGCGTTCGCCGATCGGCGCGAGATCCGGTTCCCGGAACTCGCGCGTCAGGTGGCGGAGAAGGTCCGCGACAAGGCCAGGGGCATGTTCGCCGGATTCCGGCCGAAGCCGGCACCGGAGAAAGCGACGTCGCCGGAGCGCGTCGTGGCCGATTGGCCGCTGGCACCCTCGCAGGCCCGCGCGATCGAACGCTACGGCCGCGCCGCAGCCGATATAGGCCGAATGAAGGACAAGGGGTTGCCGGTGCTGGCGCACCAGGAGCAGGCGCTGGCGAAGGCCGGCGACACGCTCGACCAGGTGCGGCCGCATGGCGCGCGAGACCTTGCCAGCGCGATCGAGCGCAACTCCCGGCTCGCGCGTGACGCGGCCGAGGGCAACACGGGCGGCGCGGCGAAGGCGATGGAGACAGAGCGCCAGGTCCGCATCGACCCGGAGAAACGCGCCGGGCGGTTCGTGGAGCAGTGGCAGGGCATGAAGGAAGCGCGGGCCAGCATGGAGCGTGCCGGCGACCGTGCGGGCGCGGAAAAGCTCGGCAAGCGCATGGAAAGCGTCGCGGGCGGGTTGCACCGCGACCCGCAGCTCGAATCCGTGTTGCGCGCCCGCGCGCCCGAGCTGGCGTTGAGCATGGAGCGGGACCGGTCGATCGGGCAGGAACTGGCGCAGTCGGTCAGCATCGGGCGCGACCGCGACCGTGGCATGAGCCGGTAGGTGACGATGGACGACGATATTCAGGACGGCGGTGACCCCGCAGAGGCGTTCGATCGGTTGCGTGGCGTGGTGGACAGCCAGAACCGCGAGCTGGCGTTGCTACGCCGTGCCGTGGAAGGCTTGGCGGCCGAGCGGGCGCATATCGACGTTCCCGACTACACCGACACGCTTGGCGGGCTCCAGCAGGGCATGGATACCGCAACCGGCCGAATTAACGCGATCGGCCAGATACTCGCCAAGGCTCCGGCGCTCGCGATGACGCCCGAGGACATGGCGCAGCGTATCGCCGCAGCGGGCAACGCCGCCCGGCGCGAGGATCAGGCGGCGCTCGCCAAGGCGGGCGAGGACAAGGCCCGCGTCATGGCCGAGCTTCGCACCATCGCCGGGTCCGCATTGGCACGGGCCGACCAGAAGAACCGGCAGCTATGGTTCGGGCTGGGTGGAATGGCGATCGGCATTGTCGCTTGGGCGATCATGCCCGGCCTGGTCGCGCGCGAGGTTGTACCAGCGAGCTGGCATTGGCCCGAGCGGATGGCGGCCAGCACGCTCGACCGATCGATGTGGGACGGCGCGCGCCGGCTGGCAGGCGTGAGCCAGCCCGAGGCATGGAACGCGATGCTTACAGGCGCGCTCATCGTTCAGGCGAACCGTGAGGCCATCGAGCGATGCCGGAAGGCGGCGAGCAAGACCCGCGAGCCGGTGCGATGCACAGTTAGGATCAAGCCGGACGAAGGGCATTAAGGCTCTCGGCTACGGCGCTGGCCAGCAGGTGTTCGGCAGACGGTGTTCACTCCGCTGGAGCGAGTTCGTGCGTTTGCCGCCCCTTACGCCGGTTAAGCGAGAAGCCCGCGACGATCGCGAGCACCATGAGGAGCTGCGCGACGATGGATTGCCAGGTCGGGAACACGCCCAGCATTGACAGCCGTGGGGCGTCTGCGATCGGAGCAATGTCGATGATGCCAGCTTCCTGTAGCGCTGACACTCCCTTGCCGGCGAGAACCACCGTCAGCCCCGCCATCAGCCATGAGCTGTATGCGAAGAACTTGGCGATCGGGAGTTGTTGGCTGTAGCGCAGCATCGCCCAGGCGATGACCCCGAGCACCGCGATGGCCGTCCCGGCACCGGCGATCAGCGCACCGCCATTCCCTTGTGTCCATAGCGCCGCGTAGAACAGGATCGTCTCGAACACCTCCCGATAGACCACCACGAATGCGAGGCCGAACAGGAACCAGGCCGATCGGCCGGACAGGGCGTGCGTCATCTTCTCGCGAATATAGCGCTGCCATTGATCGGCTTGCGCCTTGCCGTGCATCCATATCCCCACCGAGAGCAGGACCACGGCCGCGAACAGCGATCCGAACCCTTCCGTCAGCTCCCGGCTCGCGCCGCTGATCCCGATCGCATAGGTGGCGACCACCCATGTCAGCAGCCCGGCGACGAGCGCTCCGGCCCAGCCGCCATGCACATAAGGCAACACTTCCGACCGCTCCGCTTTCCGCAGGAACGCAATCATGGCGACGATGATGAGCAGGGCTTCCAAACCCTCGCGTAGCAGAATCGTGAACGCGCCGAGGAACGTCGATGCGCTGCTGGACGCGCTCGGGGCGAGCGCCGCTTCGGCATCATCGAACAGGCCGTTCAGCACGAGAGCACGGTTCGCCAGATCGTCGGGCGCGGCCCCATGATCGACCGCGGCGCGATACTCCCCCATCGCACCCTCGATCCGGGCAAGCAGTGTAGCGTCGCGCGCGCCCAGCGTCGGCTCGACCGGCTCGAACCCGTCGAGATAGGCCGACAGCGCCAGTTCCTTCGCGGCGCGACGATCACCCGTGCGAGCTGCGGCGACGCTTGCCGCGAGCTTTTCGCGGACGAGCGCCAGCGACGCCGGAGCCTGTTCGACCACAACGTCCGGGTGGCGGCGCAGATAAGCCATGACCGCTAGCGCCCGCTTCTCGCCGATGCTGTTAGCGAGTGAGGCGGGTGTGAGACCCACCAGCGTTTTCAGGTCCGGGATGCGTTGGCGCAGCGCCGCATCGGCCTTCCACAGCCGCTCGCCTTCGCTCGCCTGTTCATCGGTGAATGCGAAGCTGCCAGCGCGTAACGCCAGCGCCCAGCGGTCCTGATTCGGCAGATCGGCGAACCTCTGCATCGCTGTCCCGTCGATGCCCTGAGTGATGACCTGATAGAGCGCGAACACGCTGCGCTGGCGAGCGCGGTCCGCGTCCGTGAACGCGATCGGCGGGGTGGAGAGCTTGGCGGCGTTCGGGCCCCGCCCGTCCCCGGTCGCGCCGTGGCAGGCGGCGCAGGTGGAGCCGAACAGCGCCGCGCCCCGCACGAAGTCAGGGGTTGAAGCGGGTGCGAGCGGCACGGGATAGGCTTGCAGCAGATCGGCCGCCAACGCGTGTGCGAGCGTCGCGACCTCTTGCGGCGTGCCTTTGCGGGCGATCAGGCTTTGCAGACGTGCCGTCCCGGCCAGCAGCGCCGCACGCTGCGGCTTTGACGGCAACGTGGCGAGCCGCGATGACACCGATCCCGCGAACTCCGTCATCTCGGCATATTCCGATGCGCTCTTGACCCTCCCACCCTCGACCGCGCCGCCATAATCGACGGCCATATAGTCGAGCAGCCGCCATACGGTTTGCACGTCGCTCGGATTGGCGACGGGCGCGGCGTGAAGGACGGCCGGCACGGTGACAAGGAAGAGCAGTGCCGCGAGGACTCTCGTCAGGCTGAGGAACACGATGATCTCCCGAGCGCGGCGGTGTGCAGATTATGTTGGGCGAGCGTCGGGTCGCCGGTGGTCATCTCATAACGATAGTAGAGGTCAATGCAAGGTTTTTGCGACTGTATCGCATTAGCACGCTCGCCAAGGACAGCGATGAGGCAGATCAGCAAGCTGCGGCGTGACCTTGCCTAAAGCGCCCCCGCTTTTCTGGATCGATGCTCGAAGCGATCAAGGCCATTGCAAGCAAGCTCGCGTGGGTGGCCCCGGCAAGGGGTACGGCTACGGGCCGCGTATCCACTAGCAATAGAGGAGAGCCGCAATCACGATGCCTTACCCTAACTCTTGGCTCGACACAGTGGTGCTCGGCTGGTTTGCGTTGACCGCGCTTTCCGTTGCCTATGTTGCCTGGGACGCGTTCAACCGAAACCCTGAGCTTAAGATTATGAAATCCACCGTGAGAGCAAACGGCGCGCCAACGATGATATTGTGCGCCAGCCAGAAAGGAGCCCCGATCAGGAAAGCTATTTTCATCCGTATAGGCGATGGCTGATTGCGCGCGACCATGCTGACGATGCCGCCGCAGCCAGCGAGAAGCGATGATATGCCTGCCCATGTGAAAAGAGCCAGCGCGACGAGGATGGCGAGGCTCGCAACGTTGAGCGCCAACCGCGTCCCACGATCCCGCACGGTCAACGCGATCAGCAGCTGCGCGAGCGAGATGCCGCACGCCACCGCTGCGGTCGAGGCACCAAGGGCGGCGAATTGCAGTGCGAAGGCGATCGCGCCGACGCCTTGGACGACGATCACCCGACGCAAGCAGCGCAGGAATGGCCAGATAACAACGCACGCCAGCCCGATCATGCCCAGCAGAATTCTAGTCGCACCGCCAGCGGCCATCGCTTCAGAAATCAAGGATGGCATGCTCTCTCGCGGGAATGAGGACGACACCCGCATGATGAAGATACCGGGTTAATATGCCCTTCACAGTCCACGATGCGCATGGCCTCGCTTAATTTGGCCAAGCCCGCCCATTCTCATGCCACCATTCGAGAAAGTCTGACATGATCCAGCGCGCGAAGCTCCATTTTCCTCGTGTCACGCTGCGGCCCGACCCGTCGCGCACCTTGGTCAGGCCGTTCGAGCCCGGCTATCCGCAGGGCTTTGACGCTGGCACGACCCGCACTCAGGAGACGGTCGATCTAATCCTGTCGCTGGGCGAGGCAGAACTGACCCGTCAGCTGGAGGGCGTGACCGCGTCGCTCGACGAGAATCACCGCGACGTTGACGCGATGCTGCGGCGGCGTTTTGACGAGGTCGCGGATCACTTCGATGGTGCCGATCGCTGCGACGATGCGCGACACCGACTGATCGGAGCCTATTTCAGCCAGGAATATGCCTATGAGAGCGCAGCGTTGTTCAATCCCAGCGCCGTGCTACATCCCGACCAGAGCGACGTTTCCGATGGCGAGGTTCGGTTTATCCTGTCGCTGCGCGGGATAGGCGAGGGCCACCTATCTTCCGTGACTTTCCGCACAGGGCGGTGGAAACCCGGCGGCGCGCTGGTTGTGGATGATCCCAGCTCGGTGTCGATGCAGCCGATCATTGAGCGTGCCGATACGGACGACGTGGTCCGCCTTCGGTATAGCGGCAGCGAAGACTTATCCGAGACCGTGCTGTTTCCCGTGCTGCCCAGCCAACGCCAGGGAATTGAGGACCTCAGGCTCGTCCGTTTTGACGAGGGTGAAGGCACGCTCGCCTACCATGGAACCTATACCGCGTTCAGTGGCGCAGAGGCGCGATCGGAGCTGCTGACCACGACCGATTTCAGCACCTTCGAGATGCGCGCGCTTACCGGCGATGCCTCGACGGGCAAGGGGATGGCGCTTTTCCCCCGTCGGATCGACGGCTTGTTCACGATGCTGGGCCGTCAGGACAACAAGAATATCTGGCTGCTGGAATCTGACGACATCCTTCACTGGGCCGGCGGCGCCAAGCTGATCGAGCCGCGCTATCCGTGGGAGTTTGTTCAGATGGGCAATTGCGGCTCACCGATTGAGGTCGACGAGGGATGGCTGGTGTTGACGCACGGGGTTGGCACGGTGCGCAACTACTGCATCGGCGCATGCCTTCTCGACAAGCGCGACCCCTCGAAGCTCCTGGCGCGTACGCCGCGCCCGGTCCTGGCTCCCAGCCCCAAGCAGCGCGACGGCTATGTTCCCAACGTCGTCTACAGCTGCGGCGCGCTGCTGGCCGGCCGCCACCTGTTGCTCCCCTATGCAGTCGCGGACAGCTTTACCGCGTTCGCGACCACGACGGTCGATGATCTGCTCGCAGCGATGGAGTGAGCAGGCGGCGTTTTGAGGGATTTTCGGGCCAGACGCGTATCTAATAACATTGGCGATGCTGCCGCGCCTGGTCTGCCGGCGTATCCGGCCGGCGCTTCGGGTTGGCAGCAGCGTTTGAGGCCGTGCATGCGCCTTGCAGCCTCAGCGACAGTCGTGATCCAGGCCAATTGATGGAGGCTCCGCATGTCACCGCAGATTTTAAAACTTTCGGCAATTTCCGGACTGGCAGCGGCACTTGGCGGTTGCGCGACGTATGGACAGCCGAGCCGTAATATCGCCTATTTCGCGGTGCCGTGTAACACGCCGGGAGCATTCGTAGCGCAGCCCTTGTCAGCTTTGGACGCGCCTCCAGCCACGCCGGTCCCGGCGACCCAGACGCAAGGTGTACAAGCTTGCCTGATCGCAGTGCCGGCCCGAGATTTGGCCTATAACGCGCGCTATCGGGGCGGCGGGGGTTATTACGATCCTTACTATGGCTATCCGGGCTATGGGTCGCCCTTCTACGGTTCGTTTGGGATCGGCTTCGGACTCCACGGCGGTGGTTATGGGCACGGCCGCAGCTTTGGCCATCGCGGCGGTGGTGGTCATAGTGGCGGCGGCCACGGCAGTCATTGAAGCGCCAATCTGTTCGAGCTTGTTCGTACAGAAATCTCGGCCGCAGTGACACCATTCAACTTTGCTTGAATGGCGAGCCAAGACGCATTGATGGCGTCAGTGACCGCCAACGCACCATGATGTTCGGCCGCTGGCGCATCCGTCTTGCAGCCCGTCTCGGAGCTACGATCGATTAGCGGCGGAGCATCGTGGCCGCGACCCGCCATCGGACTTAGAACGGCGACCATAGGGCGTAAGCGGGGAAGGTATTATCCTGCGCGAGGCTCGATGTGTGCAAGGGATGAGCTGCCAGAGCGCGTAAACCTGAATAGAGCGCGCGCTAGAGCCGGCTTGGGAGAATGACTTTATGAGCACGGTAGCTGACGGGTCGACGACGCAGGAAAAAGTGGATTGCATCATCATCGGCGGTGGCCCCGCCGGGCTGACGGCCGCGCTCTATCTCGGGCGTTTTCTACGCAACTGTGTTGTCATCGACGCTGGTGCAGGTCGCGCGAGTTCAATCCCGCGGTCACACAATTTGCCGGGCTTCCCAGACGGGATTGGTGGTGCGGATTTGCTGTCGCGGATGAAACGGCAGGCGCAAGACTACGGTGCAACGATCCAGCAGGGCAGGGTGGTTCGCCTGGCGATCATCAAGGAAGGATTCTCCGTCGCAACGGATACGACGAGTTGGCAAGGCCGTACCGTGATCCTGACGACTGGCGTCCAAAACCACCGGCCCTCGATGCCTCAGGAGTCGCACGACGACGCATTGGCGCGCGGCCTGATCCGCTATTGCCCGGTGTGCGACGCCTATGAGGCGAAGGGCGCCAACATCGCTGTACTCGGCTGTGACGACCACGGCGCTGCCGAGGCTGAGTTCCTACGCCCGTATGGCGCACGCGTGACGCTTCTGGCGCAACGATCGCCAGAACTCTCCTGGCCGGACGAGGCCCGGCTCATTGAGCTCGGAGTCGAAATTATTAAAGACGCCGTGGATGAAATATCGATCGATGGCGATCAGATCGCGGTTGGACTGGCAGATGGGCGGCGGCTGTCGTTTGACACCCTGTATCCTGCGCTTGGCTCCTCGCCGCACACGCAACTCGTCGCCGATGTCGGGGTTAAGTTTAGCAAAGGCGGCTGCGTTATCACTGACGAACATCAACAAACCTCGGTTAGCGGTTTGTTTGCGGCCGGCGATGTCGTCGAAAGTCTCGATCAGATCAGTGTGGCAATGGGTCAAGGTGCGCAGGCCGCGACGGCGGTTCACAACTTGCTGCGCGGTAGCAAGACAACGTAGGCTTTAAAGGATATTGATGGAAAAGATAATTGCAGCATTCGCATCCCGATCCGGTTGAATATCGGGATGCGAAGCTGGATCAATGACCGCGATAGTTGTCGTGGCCGCGCTGGGGGCGCTGATTATACCCACGATTATACGCATGTTGCCGATCGTAGCCATGCTGGCGAGGGTAGTAGCCATTGTTGTTGTAATAGCGGCTGCCATTGCCGCTATAGTGGCTGTTGCCAGTGTTATAGCCATGCCCGCCACGGCGGTTATACCCATGGTTGCCATATCCGCGCTGAGAATGACGATCTTGAGTTTGCCAACCGCCATGGTCGCGATCCCGGGCAAGCGCCGCGCTTGGTGCCAGAACACCAGCTGTAGAGGCGACTAGTGCCACAGCCGCAAACATTTTGCCGAACATTTCCGTTCTCCTCATCGTTCAATCACGTGAGGTCTTGGTAGATCATCTGCGTTGAAGCAGGTCTGAATGCATCTGTCAGCGACCGTTCACGCCAATGTCAGTGGCGAGCGTGTTGTCTTTTCCCTCAGAGCCCCGCGTGTGAGGGGTGGTGCCTGTCGCCACCCCTCGCCGGCCCGCGGGCAACAGCTAAGTATCAGCGCATCTTTGCTTGCAACCCGGCGAGCGCGCGCTGATTGTCATCGACGGTCTTTCGAGCCTCCGCCAATACCTCTGCGTTCTTTGTATGCCGCATGATAATCTGTGACATCTCGATCGCGCCGCGATGGTGAGCGGCCATGCTCTTCATCCATGCCTTGGCAGGATCGGGGTCCATCATCCCCTGCATCATCGCCTGGTTCATACGGTCCATCGCAGCCGAGAGCTCCTTCTGCGCTGGCCCCATGTTCTGCATGCCCTGCATCCCGGGCATCGCCATTCCGCCCATTTGCGAGTGTTGGGCAAGCGTCGGCGTGCCTGCGACGGTCGCTGCGGCAATGCTCATCATACCGAGAAGACGAATCATGCTGTTTCCTTTCTTTGTGATTCGCTCCTTAACGAGCAAGCGGCAGTCCGGTTCATCTGGAGCGGGCTAGGCCGTAATTGTCGCTGCGCTTGTCATGCTTCAAGCCGGCGAGGGCAAACGCCTCCCGGCGCGTATCATCTTGTAGGCAGGACGGTTGCACCGCCGCTGGCCTAGGCACGATCGGAGACGTTATGATCAAGATGAAAATCGCCGTGAGGCTCCTTCAGACCGCAGCTGCCATCGGTATTGCCACTGCCGGGATCAGCGCCGCGTCGGCGCAGTCAAATGGCGGCTCGATGGCCGGGATGAAAATGGCGCCCGGATCGAAGATGGACATGAAGAGCAAGAAGGCCGCCCCGAAGAAGGCCGCTCCAAAGAAAGCAGCTCATCACAAGGGTGGGCATCCCGAGGCAGGCAAGCACAAGTAAAACGACGGTAGCTGCCAGCGGATTGTCGGGAGCGATTCCAGCGACCCGCTGGCATCCCGCGACGGCATGGTCAGGGCCTTGAATGTGCGCTTTGCAACCGTGGAAAACCGTCCCGCAGCAGCGTGCGCGATCGACGGTTCAGCTAAGGACCTGGGGCAAGTCGCTCGCGCTTTTTGCGAACGAAGAAAAGAAGCGGAGAAGCACATGGCTACCGGCCCCGCGAAGCAGGCAACCATCTACCGGATGGTGATGGCCGAACACACGTGCCCTTACGGTCTTAAAGCAAAGGACCTGCTGCGGCGCGAGGGCTATTCGGTCGAGGATCACTGGCTTACGACGCGCGAAGAAACCGATGCCTTCAAGGCGGAGCACGGGGTCAAAACGACCCCCCAGACATTTATCTCTGGCGAGCGAATAGGCGGCTATGACGATCTGCGCCGGTTCTTCGGCAAGACGGTCAGCGACCCGAAAGCCGTCTCCTACCGTCCAGTGATCGCGGTCTTTGCGATGACGGCGCTGATGTCGCTTGCCACGAGCTATGCCGTGTTCGGCACCCCGTTCACGATCCGCGCAGGTGAATGGTTCATCGCCTTCTCGATGTGCGTCCTGGCGCTGCTGAAGCTCCAGAACATCGAAAGCTTTTCCAGTATGTTCCTCGGGTACGATCTGCTCGCCAAGCGCTGGGTGCCCTATTCCTACATCTACCCGTTCGCAGAGGGTGGCGCGGGCGTGCTGATGATCGCGGGTGCGCTGACTTGGCTGTCAGTGCCCGTCGCCTTGTTCATTGGCGGCGTTGGCGCGGCCTCGGTGTACAAAGCGGTTTATATCGATAAACGCGAGTTGAAATGCGCTTGCGTGGGAGGGGATAGCAACGTGCCCCTCGGCTTCATCTCGCTGACCGAGAACGTGATGATGGTGGCCATGGCGATGTGGATGGCGATTGCTTCCGGCATGCTGATGATGACGGGTTAAAGCCTCGTTCAGATCATTGACCGATCGGCAACAGTCCAAAAACAACACGAGCGATAAATCACTCAAGACGAGGAAATGCTATGATGCGATCGGCAAAGCGGTTGACAATGATAGTGCTGGGCTTTGTCGCGCTGTCGACGGGCTCGCTTGCGTTCGCGCATGAAGATCATGACGCGCTGGGCGCAGGCCCCGGGGTGGCCAATAGCACAGCCCCCGCCAAGGCAGATGATCACATGGCCATGGGCTCGATGACGAGCCCCAGTATGAATATGGCCGGTGACGACATGGCGATGGGCGGCATGCACGACGAGGGCGCCAACAAGAACAAGAGCTTTGGCGAGCGCCTCGTGAGCTGGCTCGGCCGCGTCCATACGATGGTCATCCATTTCCCCATCGCGATGTTCATCGGCGCATTCGCGGTCGAGCTGTTCGGACTATGGCGCCAAAACCGCGATTATCAGCGGGCGGCGCACGTCATGCTCGTGGTCGGAGCGCTGGGGGCTATCGTGGCGGCCTTCCTTGGCTGGTTCGCTGGCGGCTTTTATCTATGGGACCGCAATCCGATCCTGATGACCCATCGCTGGCTTGGCACCTCGATCGCGGTATTCGGGATAGGCCTCGCCTACCTGGCTACAGCGCACCGTAGAGCACCCGACCGATCGCGTACTGTCTACTGGGTGCTGCTCGGTTTGATGACGCTGGCAATATCGGTACAGGGGTTCCTGGGGGGCACCTTCATGCATGGCGGGCTCAACCATCTTGCGTTCTAAAGGGGAAAAGATGATTTTTGCACTGAGGGTGGCCGTAGCCACGTCGCTGGCGATGCCGATTGCGGTCGCTGCGCAGCCTGCATCGCGCATGGTGGACACGAAAGCCGTGGAAGCGGTGCTGTCTGAATACAAGACGGCGATCGAGAAGCTCGACGCGACCGGGACAGAACGTCTCTTCGCGGCCGACTCCCAAATTTTCGAAACGGGCGGCTCCGAGGGGACCTATGCGACCTACCTCGCCCATCATCTCGGGCCGGAGCTGGCAGCGTTCAAATCGTTCAAGTTCTCCGACTATAAGGTCAGCGTCCGTTTCGAAGGTTCGGTCGCCCTCGCGACCGAGAGCTATCGCTACAGGATCGAGCCGAAGGCCGGGGCTGTTGCTGAACGCCTTGGCGTCGCAACCAGCGTCTTGAGGCGCGTGGGAAGCAGCTGGAAGATCGTCAGCATGCACAATAGCGGTCGCAAGCCGAGAGGCGCCTGATCGATCAGCGTCGTTGATCCCGAACCTTTCGGGTATCAACGACGCGGTAGCTACTGCTTCTTTGCTGGATCCGGCGTAGTCGGCTCCGAAGCCGTGCTTGTCGCAGAATTCGTCGGGTGATCGTGTTCGGGGACACCGGCATAATGATTCATCTGGTCCTCGGAAACGTTTGGCGTCTCATCTTTCGTGCCGCATGCCGCTACGGCCAGAGGCAAGAACATCACGGTCAAGATTATCGTCGTCACTCTTCTCATGACAAATATCCTTGGCAAGCGGGAGGTATGTGGTCCTGGAACCGGCCTCAGAACCACATGCGGATGCCCGCGACTATGCTCTTGGACGTGGCCTTGTCGCCCTCTGCTCGAACGAAGCGTGCTGTATCGCCAAACCGACGATCCCATGAAACGCCGACGTAGGGTGCGAACTCGCGCCTGATCTCGTAACGCACTCTCAATCCCAATTCGGCATTGGACAAGCCTGATCCGATCCGGTTCTCGGGAACATCCTGCGCAGCAAAGTTGAGCTCTGCGCGAGGCTGCAATATGATGCGCTGGGTGATGCGCTGATCGTAATAGCCCTCAAGCCTCCCAAGAACTTCGCCCTTGTTCGATAGGAACAGCGCACCTTCCAGTTCAAAAAATCCTGGTGCTAAACCCTCGATGCCGACCGTTGCATAGGTGCGCTTCGGAGATGGCCCTAAATCCTGTCGAACGCCCGCCTGTAGATTGAAATATGGGCCAATCGTCCGGCTATAGAGCGCCTGTACCTCGGCGCTCTCGATGCCTTCGCGAAACGCTCCCTCGCCCTCGCTTTTGATGAACAGACGGTTGATGTCTCCACCAAACCACGCTTCGCCATCCCAGCGGTAGCCATCCCGACCATTGCGAAACTGGTACTCCGCTACGTTCAACAGCACCTGACTGAAGTTCTGGCCACCGTGCTGCCGAAGATGATGGCGGCCCATCGCCATCGTGTCCGCGCCGTAAACGCCGTCGGCCGCGTGGTCGGTCGGGATAGGCGGGGGCGGTCCGTTTCCGGCGGGAAGCGCGGTGCCGGTCTGCTGCACCCCCTCCATCGCCATGCCTGACATCCCGGCCATGCCGGGCATTCCCTGCATGTCGTGGCCGCTATTCTGGTCGGCCGGCATGTTCATGCCCGGCATGGCCGAGTGATCCATGCCCTGCATCGGCTGCTGAGCGCCCTGAGCGGGCGTCTGGCCGTTTTGGGGCATCTGCATCCCCGGCATCGACTGCCTGTCCTGCTGGGAGCCCTGCGGGGCGTTCTGGTCCATCCCGGGCATGGTCGAATGATCCATGCCCGGCATGGTCCCGTGATCCATACCCTTCATGCCGGCCATTGGCGCAGCGCGCCGCTTCGCCGTCGGTGCGGCTTTTCTCCTCGGGGTGGCGGCGCGCGCGGTCGTTTTTGCCTTTGTAGCGGGTTTCCCCTTCGTGACGGGTCTGCTCGCCCGGTTCTTCTTGGCGGGCATCGGCATCGTCATGCCTGGCATGTTCATGCCCTGCATCGACTGGGCGGCGACCGGAAGGGCCATGCCGAGCATGGTGGTGGCGGCAAGCGCCGGGATCAGCCGGTTCATGCTGCCGCTCCCTCTAGCGGCCGGACGGTAACGACACGCATCATGCCCGCGGTCATGTGGTAGAGATTATGGCAGTGGAACGCCCAATCCCCCGGAGCATCGGCCGTCAAATCGAACGTCATCTTGCCCCCGGGTGGCACGTTCACCGTATGCTTGCGGGGGGCGTGGTCGCCATGCCCCGTCACCAGCTCGAAGAAGTGACCGTGCAAATGGATCGGATGCGGCATCATCGTGTCGTTCACCAACGTAACCCGCGCCCGTTCGCCGTTGCGGAACGGGATAGGGTCGGCTGGATCGCTAAGCTTCTGACCATCAAAGCCCCACATGTAGCGCTCCATGTTGCCGGTAAGGTGAATCTCGAACTGCCGCGATGGCGCGCGCACATCAGGGTTTGGCTGGAGCGCTACGAGGTCGCGATAGGTGAGCACGCGGTGATCGAGGTCTTCAAGCCCTTGCGGCGGTTCGCCGCTGCGGTCCTTGGGCATCGGCGAGATAGTCTGCACCCCCGGCCCCATCTTTACGCCCGGCGCATTCTTTGGATCGCGCATGTTCATGCTCATGCTGCTGCCTGAGCCATGGTCCATGCCAGCCATGCCGCCAGCTTGGCTAGAGCCTCCCTGCATGGCGCTATGGTCCATTCCGGGCATAGCAGCGCCGCTGCTCATCTGGCCCTGATCCATGCCGGCCATGCCGGCACCCCCCGCGGCCATCTGGCCATGGTCCATCCCCGGCATGGCAGCGCCGCCCATCTTGCTGTGGTCCATGCCGGCCATGCCCGCCATCGCCCCGCCTACCGCCACCGTCCCGTGATCGGTGGGTTCCTTCCAGCCGGTCAGCTTCCATAGGTTGCGCGAGGCATTCTGCATCAAGGTGGGGTCGGCTCCGCGCTTCGTGACCGGGCTCTCATCCGACATGCCGGACATGCCCTTCATCCCGCCCATGCTACTCATGTCCATGCCCATATCGGTCATGGTCAGCAGCGTGCGCGGGCGGAGCGGGGGCACTGGCGCAATCATGCCTTCACGCGGGGCAAGCGTCGCTCGCCCCATGCCGGAACGATCGATTGCCTCGGAGACGAAGCTGTAGGCCCGGTCCCCGGGGGTCACGATTACGTCGAACGTCTCGGCGACGCCGATCTGGAACTCGTCCACCTGAACGGGGCGGACATTCTGACCGTCGGCCTGCACGACAGTCATCGGCAGATCGGGGATGCGGACGTTGAAGTTGGTCTGGGCCGCCGCGTTGATGATCCGCAAGCGAACACGCTCGCCGGCCTTGAACAGCCCGGTCCAGTTGTCGAACGGTCCGTAGCCGTTGACCAAGAAGGTATAGGTCGAGCCGGTGACGTCGGCGATATCGGCGGGGTCCATCCGCATCTTGCCCCACTCGATGCGGTCCTTCAGGGGCATCTCCCGACCGGCGAGCAAGCCTGCGAGGGTCGGACGCTGATAGTTGAAGTAGGCGCCGCCCATCTGCTTCAGTTTGCGGAAAATCTGTTCGCCCGTCATCTGGCTGTGGTCCGACAGCACGATCACATGCTCGCGATCGAAAGCGATCGGATCAGCGCCGGCCGGGTCGATCACGATGGGCCCGTAAAGCCCACCTTGTTCCTGCTCCCCGGAATGACTGTGATACCAATAGGTGCCCGACTGGATGATCGGGAACTCGTATACAAACGTCGAACGCGCCTTGATGCCGGGGAAGCTGATACCGGGCACGCCGTCCATCGCAAAGGGCACGAGCAGCCCGTGCCAGTGAATCGAGCTGTCTACGTCGAGGTTGTTGGTAACGGAAAGACGGACCTTCTGCCCCTCTTTCAAGCGGATCAACGGAGCCGGCACCGTGCCGTTCACGCCGATCGCGGGCGTGGACTTGCCGTCGACAGGGAGCTTGAAGCTATCGATCGTCAACGCGATCTCACTGCCCGAAACCATAGGCAACGGCTTGGCGATGCCACCTGAAACGGGTTGCGCCCATGCCGGCATGTAGGCCGAAAGAGCGATCCCGCCCCCGGCAACAGCGGCGCCGCGCAATACCTGACGACGATCGAGAAAACGGCTCATAGGGTTCCTACTGGTTGCGAGGACGCGAGGTCCGTTCAGCTTTTATACGCGATCTCTCGCGATATCCCTCACTGTCGGTCCAGCTTTCGAGAAGCTTTGCCCGCGCACGGTAGAGTCTGGTTTCGACCGCCTTCTCGCTGATCGACAACACGGCCGCCGTTTCGGCTTGGCTAAATCCCTCGATGGTTCGCAACACCAAGGTTTCCTTCAACGTAGTGGGGAGGGCCGCTATCGCCTGCTCAACACGCGCCAGCTCCTGCCGGTCTGCGGCTGCGTCGTCGATCGATACCTGGTCGTCGAGGATCGCCTGGGCTTCGCCGTCGATCGGTCCGGCAAAAGACAGGAAGCGACGGACCGTCCGCTTTCTTCCCCAATCCCGGCATTTGTTGAGCGCGATCGTAGATAGCCAGGTTCGCATGGAACGCTCGCTGTCATAGTGGTTGAGAGCCTTGTGCGCCGCGACGAAGGTGTCCTGCGATAGATCCAGAGCCTCGTCAGGGTCGCCAACGCAGCTTCGGACGAGCCGGAATATCGCCTGGCCGTGGCGGCGCACAATTTCGGCGAAAGCGCCCTGTCGGCCCGCGCCGCTGAGCGCGGCGAGCTCTCCATCGGAGAACGCCGTCCAATCGAGGCTCACCGCTGATCGTCGGTGAGCGCCTTCACCACTGCCTGGTCAAACTGCGCGGTCTGATTGGGTCGTAAGACCTGCCGCATTGCAAAGATATGCGCGAGCGTCGCCTTTTGAAGTTCACCCATTGCGGTATGGCTGCGATCGACCGCGGCAGCGACGCGGGGGCCATTGCCGTGTTCGGCTTCGATGGCCTCTGCTAATCGCGCGTTGTCGGCTCTGAGTTCCAGCTCGAAAGCGCGTCGCTGCACCGCAAAGCGCCGCTCCAATATTTCCAAGCTGGTCTTTTGCTTCGCTTCGAGCGCGAGCCGGTGATGCAGCACGTCGTGCAGTTCGGTGCCAGGCTGGTCTGGCGCTGGAAGGATTGCCCGTCCAACGAACACGCCAGCAATTGCGGCGACGAAGGTCGCTAGCGCGATCAAGAGCGTGCGGAGGCGGATGCTCAAGGGACACCTGCCAGCAAGGTTGAAGGTGCGAGTGGCGAGCTTGGGCCTAATGGCGCGAGCGGCGATACTGCAAAAGCCGGCGCCGCGGGAACGCCCGCGCCCGCGACCCCCATCGTCAGCGCCGTGACGACGGCGAGCGCGCCCAAACCAGGACCCGAGCGTACTGTGGGCTGCGCGGCAATACGCGCTAGAACCCGCGCCTCAAGAGTTTCTAACGCAAGGGGTGTTGGTGCGTAGGTTAGGCGGGCCAGCGCCGCGTCGAGGTCATGCATCGTATTCACCTCCACTTCCTACCATGAGATACGCAGCAGCTCGCGTCATCCCTCACCAGTGAACTCGTTCTGTCTTCAAGGGGTGCGCCGCCCAGGCGCGTAATAGAGGATGGACCTATTATCCGGAGACACGTTGATGCGCCGCCTTTCCCTGTTCGTTGCTGCCGCTACCCTCACCATCGCCGGCGTCGCTCAAGCGCATCCCAAGCTGCTCTCCGCCAGCCCGGCCGCCAATGCGACCGTGGGGAAGCCCTCACAGATCAAGCTCCAGTTCAGCGAGAAGCTGATGCCAGCGTTCTCCAAAGCTGATCTCACGATGGCGGCAATGCCCGGGATGGCTGCGATGAAGATGCCGACCACTGCGGCGCTTGCAGCGGATGGTCGGACGCTAGTGGTTACGCCCAAGGGGCGGCTGGCCGCTGGGCGGTACACCATCGACTGGCACATCGTTTCGACCGACACCCACAAGGTCGCCGGCAGCTATGCCTTTACGGTGAAGTGAGCCGATGTCTGATTGGTCGCTGATCGGCGTCCGCTTCGCGCTCTATTTTGCGCTGGCGGCGCTGTTCGGCTTATCCGCGTTCAGCCTCTACGGGTTACGGGCACATGAGCGCAGCGATGCGCTTGCGCTGCGCCCGTGGTTGGTTGGCAGTGCGATCTTGAGCTTGCTGCTTTCAATCGGCTGGCTTGTCCTCATGGCTTCCTCGATGGCCGGAACGCCGCTTTGGCCGCTCGACCAGGAAGCGATTGGCGGGCTGCTCACCAGTTCCGCTGTCGGCGCCGCCTGGAAGCTGCGGGTTGTTGCGCTCGTCGTAGCTGCGGTTGCTGCGACGTTGGCCGCTCAGCGTAGTCTGTGGCTGTGGCTCGTTATGCTTGCCTCGGGCATAGCCCTTGGAACGCTGCCATGGACCGGGCACGGGGCGATGGACGAAGCCGCGATGGGCTGGGTCCACCTCATCGCCGACATTCTCCACCTGATCGCCTCGGGTGCCTGGGTCGGCGCGCTGCTCGGCCTGCTTTTGCTCGTGTCACGTCCGGCTGCGCAGGTCGACCCAGCGCATCTCGGCCTGACGCACCGGGCGCTGCACGGTTTCGGCGCGGTCGGGACGATCGTGGTCGCCACGGTCGTCGTTACCGGTCTGGTCAACGCATGGATGCTGGTCGGAATCGGCAACGTCGCAGCACTTGCCACAACGCTCTACGGTCAACTCCTGCTCGCCAAACTGGTGCTGTTCGTCGCCATGCTGGGGCTGGCCTCGCTCAATCGCTTTCGGCTGACACCAGCGTTCGAGCAGTCGATCGCCAGCGCCGACCATCGTGGTGCGCTCGGTGCGCTACGCGGAAGCCTGGCAGCCGAAACTGTCTGTGTCGTCGTCGTCCTTGCGCTTGTCGCCTGGCTTGGGACGCTCGCCCCACCTTCCTCGGCGATGTGATGATCGGCCGGGTGGTCCTCGCGGCTCCCGGCCTTAAGCACTGATGGATCAGTCCATCCTCTTCGACGAGTCGGGCAGGATGCTCGTGGTCTTGGCGCTCATCTGCGTCGTACTGCTCGTGCCGATGATGATCGTCGGGCTGATCATCAGCATGATTCAGGCCGCCACCTCGATCAGCGAACAGACGATAAGCTTCGTGCCCAAGCTGATCGCATTGGGGCTTTGCCTCGTAATATTTGGAGGCGCGGCGATCGAACTTCTGACGGAATTTACCGTCGAGCTTTTCGACGTGATCGCCCGGATCGGGCACTAGCATCTTGTTCCGTGACGCGCGGGCGGCGAGCCGCCCGCGCGAGCGGGGATTAGCCCGCCATCTTGTCGCAGGCGTCAGCACACTTGCGGCACGCCGCAACGCAATCCTCCATGCCGTCAAGCCCTTCGCAGCTTGCCGCGCACGCCCGGCAGATCTCGGCGCACTCGCGGCAGATATGCTGGTGGTGCGCCGACTTGCGTGCCATGAAGTCGATCGCGACCGCGCAAATCTGCGCACAGTCGGCCATGATCTTCATATGCTCGGGCGCCGCGTGCTTGCCGCCGGCCTCCAGGCAATGGTTCATTGCCATGTGAAGGCAGGTCACATGACATTCGTGGCAAGCGTCCATGCACGTTTGCATTTCGGAATCTATCTGATGCATCGGTCGTTCTCCGTTGATCCCCGCCCACCTTAGAATACGCGCTACGGGCGAATACCCCTTGGCCTAAAGCTCTCCCTTTAGGTCCGCTTACATCGTCCACCCCCCAAAGAGCGTGGCAACAATGAGGCCGGCACCCAGCAATATCAGCGTCAATACCGTCATGGCGACAATCTGAGGCGGGGTCACGTCAGGGCCTGCTGCCATGCCCTCCATCCCTGTCATCGCGCCGTGCGCCATTCCAGGCATCGGCGTCGACGTTTTCTCGGCCGTGACGTCGTGGCCACCGTTCCCAAGGGCGCGCACCGTTCCCATGCCGTGTTTCAATCGAACGCCGACAAGCCAGAGGTTGATTGGATAGGCAACCGCGAACCCGGCGCCGGTCGCTAGCTGCATCACAGCCCAGAACCGAAGTGACGTCGCATGCATCGACGCCATGTCCCTGCTCATCAGCAACACCATCGTCGGGATCATTCCGGCCATGACGGCATTCATCGATAACCACTCGGGGATGAATGACATGCGCAGCGCGCCCCAATAAGAGCCGCCCGCCATGTCGCGCATGAACAACGCCTGGAAAATGAGCAGGCCGAATGCGAACCCGAAGACATACTCGACAATGACATCCTGCCACATCGGGAAGCCCCATGTCAGGCTCAACGCCGCCGCCGCGATCACACCGGTCGCATCGCCGGCCATGCAGTGGATCGAGGAGCCAAGCGCTTGTTTCCACAGCGGTTTGACAAAATCCTCATGGCTTACCGCAGGCGGTTTCTGGCAAGACAATACATAGGCGACCGCGAACAACGGTCCGCCGTATAGGGTGACGAGCACCCACCCCCACTTCATATATCTATCTTCACCAACATCGCCGGGCTTTGCCTAGCGTCGTTCGGGGTGCGGGAGGGCCTGCGAGACGAGGGTTCAGGCAAGGCGTCGCGAGGAGCAGGGGTCGTTTACTGGGCCTTTTTCCGCCAGCGCTTGAGCTGGGCGGGCCTCTCTAGGTTGAACCGGTATTCTGTCGTGGCGCAACGGGAGCGGCGCGCATGAGCCATTTATCGGCCTCTGTGCCGGTCGCGCTCCGCTTCGTCGAGAGGACCGCGCGTGAGATCGCATCGCGCAGGTTCATTGCCCGGGCGGCGGGCGTTTGGGATGCAAAGGCGCTTGCCTTTTTGAAAATAGCGTTGAGCACCGAAGCCGAGTATATGGTGTTCGACGTCGCTGACCCCCGTGCCCTGGTGAAGCGCTGCGTATCGGAATTGCGGGATTCAAAGCTCGGAGAGCGCGGCGTCTTTGTGATGGAAACTGCTCAGACTCTCGTCGGCTATATCAACATCCGGCAGGTGCGGGACGAGGGAGCGGACGAATTCGCATCCTTCGATCTGGCGATCCGCAAGGAATATTGGGGGAACGGGCTTGGATCGCGGCTGCTCGCTCTTGCGGAACAATGGGCTGAAGAACGAAAACTGCGCTTCATCATCATTTCGGTAGCTACACAAAACGATCGAGCGAGGGCGCTTTACGCCCGTCTGGGCTACAGTATCTGCGACACAGTTCGGACGGAGGGAAACACCGAGGTGGCCGCCACGGAAGCATACATCATGGGGCGCATGATTATGAAAACTGACCGACCGCGGCCAGGATCGATCTTGGAAGTGCGTAGCTCCGTCACTCCGCTCGAGCACAGCCGGCTCCTCACGGGCTGCCCGCAGCTATGCTGAATGTCCGGCGCATCATCGTTTCGGGGCTAATGTTCGTGTTGGCCAACCCGGCTATCGCCCAGGACGCGCCTGCGAGCAAACCCAGGACTGCGGCGGGTGCGATCAAGTTCATGCAGGATATGCTGACCCGTGGCACGGCCGAAGCAAAGCCTTGGCCGGGCTTCGCGCGCGTGTCGAAGGTGACAAACGTGGCCGCCAGAGGCAATTGCCTGATCACGTTGTCGCTGGCGGACAAAAGCGTTATTCGGATCGATCTGGCGCGCGCGGTTGGTGTGAGGGCCCGGATATCGACGAATGCACCGCAATCCGCAGTTGAGATCGTTGGCGGGGTGCAACCTTACGAGGGCGTCGATCTCTATCTGGGCGACAATGCCGCGGTGCGACGTGCCAGCGACGCCATGACCTTTCTTCAAACATCTTGCGACACGTCGGCTCAGACCGGATTTTGATCAGCTTACCGAGGGTGCTTCCTTTAATTCGAACGGTACCCGAACCAAGCCTCGCACCTGGCTTGGCCGTCCATCAATGACCATCGGTGACCATTGCCACCGACGCACAGCGTTCAGAGCTGCCTTGTCGAGCCGATCGACGCCGCTGCTCTCGGCGATTGATATGGCTTCAACCCGACCTTCTGCGTCGACTAGGACCATAAGGACGACAGTGCCGGTTTCACGCCGACGTCGCGCTTCTGTGGGGTAACGGGGTGGTTCGGCCGAAAGAAGCCGCGTGCTCAGGTTAATTAGCGTCTCGGCCTCGCGAGGCCGAGCTTCCTCGACCGCAGTAGGCGTCGGCCGGATGGGTTCTAGCTTCGTAGGCGTCTGAACCGCGGCAGGCGTCGTCGGCACCACTACGATCGGGGGGGGCAACATTATTTTCTGGGGCTTGAGCGTCGGCTCAATCACTTTTTGAGTCGGCAGCGTGACCGGCTTCGGTGGAGGGGGATTAAGCGGAAGCAGGTCGACTACCAGCGCCGGTGCCGAGGCGCGCCGGACGGTGCCAACATCCATATTTTGAAGAGCGATGAATCCTGCCGCGTGGATCGCAGCAATAACACCGATTGAGAACCAACGAGGTTTGTGGCCGGGGTGATACCGGCCAGGCATCTCGCCTTCCTCTGTTTGTCGCAACGGCAACACGTTCTCGGAGGGTGCCTCGCCTCGACCATAGTCGACGACTTTCATGCGATCACCCACCCACGGTCTCGGAGGCGGCCCGATAAATCCCGGCTCGTACGCGGATGAGAACCCCCCGCTTGAACATCAGGCTGACGACCTGGCGCGAGACGCCGAAGCTGGCGAAATCACGTGACGAGGTCTCACTCCGCGCGCGCGCGAAGCCGAGCGCTTTCGCCTGCAAGGTCCCTGGCGATGGGGGGTGTGGTGGTCGCATCGTCTCGCGCGCAAGATGGGCGATCGGCGAGATCGAGACCGACATGTCTTCACACGTTTCAGTCAGGCCCGAGAGTCGAGCAAGCGACGCGTGGGTCAAGGCGAGGTCCTCCTGAGCCAGTCGGCGCGCGCAGGCGAGCGCGATCGGGTGGACAGCCTTGCTGATCTTGATGGTCATGCTGGGATTGTTACGTTGCAATCCGGCGAGGATCCCGAGGAGGCAGAGCTCGTGCCTGCTCACATAGACACAGCCGATCGGTGACGGGCGAAAGCCGATTGCTGACACGGCACTGCGGAACTGGTGGAACAGGTTAAGCAACTCGCCAGCCTCAGCTACGGCATTGTCCCCCCGAAGGAGGCGCATCACATGGCGGTCACGCGATGCGAGCTGGGACATCCTGAACATGCGCATGGCTGCGTCAGAACCGAGCGTTGACGCCAATCCTGAAGGCCGTCGGAGAGCCCGGTGTAAAGTTGGTATTGCTGAACGAGTACACGAAGTAACGCTCGTTGAAGATATTCTCGACGTTGAGCTGAAGGTCGAGCTGCGGCGTCAGGCGGTAGTAGATCGCGCCGTCAACGCGCGTGTAACCAGGCATGGACACGAGGTTGTCCGTCGCCGCGAAGCGCCGCCCCTGACGAATCACACCGACCGCGGCGCCGAGTGCTTCCGTCGGATCGAACCGCGTCCACAGCGCGGCCGCGTGCTTCGGCACGTTCGGCACACGGTTCCCGCGCAGCACCGTTCCCGACTGTGAGTCAAGGAACTTCGCGTCGGAATAGGTGTAGGAGGCGATCAGGCTGAGCTGGTCAGTAATCTCCCCCTGCGCGCTCAGCTCAACGCCCTTGGTGCGCTGGCGGCCGATCGGGACCGTCGGCGAACTGGGGTTGTTGGGATCACTCAGCGCCAGAACATTGCTGCGATCGAGCTGAAACACCGCACCCGCGACATTGAAGGTCGGGATGATGTCCCACTTCGCACCGATCTCGTAATTCTGATACTTCTCCGGCGCGAGGCTCTGGTTGGTGAGGTTGAGGCTGGCGAGTTGGTCGCCGCCACGCGGCAGGTAGGTCCGGGAGTAGGCGGCATAGATCGACGCCTGCTCGACAGGCTTGAAGATCAGGCCGGCGCGCGGCGACCACAGGTTATCGGTGACGTCGAACTCACGCTGCTGGCCGATGGGAAAGCCGATCGTCCGCCGATCGCGTACCTTCGTGCTGAAGTTCTCATAACGGATACCAACCACGACGTCTAACATCGGTGACAGCGCGACCTGGTCCTGGATAAATCCCGCTGCGACCTTCGCAACGCTATAATTATCGCCGCTGCTGGCGATTGGGCGCCATAGCAGGTCGGGACGACGGATGCGGGGCGCTGCGATCGTCGCGAAGATGGTCTGCACGCCCTGTGCGTTGGTCGCTGTTGGGAAGAAGCCGTCAAGGCGAAGGTTGTCCGTTGCCTGACGACCGAATTCGGCACCGATCAGCAACGTATGCTCAACTGATCCGGTAGCGAACGTGGCATTTAGATCGGTCTGGTTGAACAGGTTTTCACGCTGGGTCGCGTTGTCATAAGCCTGGATCGCGACAATCGTACCTGGCGCGTAGCTGCCAGCCGGGAGGCCGGCCGGGTTGACCTGGGCAGTGGTGTTCACCGCGCCGGGAAAGACGTTGCGGTAGAATTTGTCGTATTGAGCGTAGCGCGTACGATTGCGGATCACCACGTCGTCACTGAAGCGGTGCTCGACAAACAGCGTGCCCGCGTCGGTGTCGGTCCACGTCGGGCTATTGTCGGGATCACCGAAGAATTCCCCGCGTCGCGTGCGCAGCGGTCGGCCGAGGTAGGAGGACACGCCGCGATCAGCCACGCGATCGTCCTCGAAATGCTCGTATCCTACAGACACCGTCGTATCCGGGCCGAGGGCCAAGGTGGCGGTAGGGTTCAGGCCCCAGCGCTTATAGCCAACGCCGTCGCGGTAGCTGCCGCTGTTCTGGTAAACCCCCGTCAGCCGGAGCGACAGCATCTCGCCCACCGGCGCGCCAAGATCGACTTGGCCGCGATAGTGGTCGAAGCTGCCCGCTTCGAAACGACCGTCGATATGCCGCCGACCATCGGCGACCTTGGTGACGCGGTTGATTAGGCCGCCGACGCCGCCGCGACCAAAAATCATCGCGTTCGGCCCTTTGAAAACCTCAAGCCTCTCGATATTGTACAGGTCGCGATAGGTCTGAACGTCATCACGGATGCCGTCGACGAAAAAATCGCCCGTGGTCGAATTGCCACGGAACGACAGCGTCTCCCGGTTGCCCTCACCCTGCGACGAAAAGACGCCGGGTACATAGCGGATGGCATCCCCGATGCTGTTTGCCGCCTGGTCGAGGATTTGTTTCACCGGGACAACGGTAACGCTTTGCGGGACGTCAACGAGCGGCGTGTCGGTCCGGGTCGCGCTAACGCTGCGCGAGACCTTGTAGGAGGTCTCCGCCTCCTGTTCGTCGATGGCCGTATCGGTCACGGTCACGGTGCCGAGTTCAGCAGGTTTCGTTTGTGCCTGCCCCCAAGCCGGCGATCCACCAACGATCAGCATTGCAGCAGACAATGCTCGCAGTGAGATACGTCCCGTAATCACGGTCTTCATAAAATCCCCTGTCGATTTTTTCAGAGCTAGGACGAACGATTGTTGAGAACCATTCGCAACGCCCCGCTACCAAGCCGGTTATTGCGAGTCAATCGCAATGATGGCGCGTTTGATGACTGTCCGACAAATGGTCCTCTGGCGGTCAGCATGAATATGTCCGTCAACTCTGGACCCGCGATGGCGATTCGGACAAGAATGCAAATCGATGGGAAAACGGACAGATCGGGAGCGGCCGTGGCGCTGATCGGCTATGCGCGGGTTTCGACCGGCGATCAAAAGCTGGCGCTCCAGCATGACGCGCTGAACGCGGCAGGATGCGAGCGCGTCTTCGACGACCATGCGTCCGGCGCAAAGACCGATCGGCCGGGACTTGCCGAGGCGCTGGCCTATCTGCGTGCGGGTGACACGCTAGTCGTATGGAAGCTCGATCGCCTCGGCCGCTCGATGAGCCACCTCATCGAGAAGGTCGGCGAACTGGCCGCGCGCGGCGTCGGCTTCCGATCGCTCACCGAGCAGATCGACACCACCACGTCGGGCGGCATGCTGGTGTTCAACATCTTCGGCTCGCTTGCACAGTTCGAGCGCGACCTGATCCGTGAACGCACCAACGCCGGCTTGAAGGCTGCGCGGGAACGGGGGAGCCTTGGTGGTCGACGTCCGGTCATCACGCCTGACAAATTGCGCAAGGCGCGCGACCAAATCGCGGCAGGGCTGACCGTCCGTGAGGCGGCC
>Ga0209630_10000427_pt1 | contig 47907 bp, 42 predicted proteins | sample COG_01_FD_184745 | JGI IMG/M metagenome (GOLD analysis project Ga0209630, IMG submission 184745) | Pelagic Microbial community sample from North Sea - COGITO 998_met_01 (SPAdes) (version 2) | ecosystem: Environmental > Aquatic > Marine > Neritic zone/Coastal water | place: Helgoland, sampling...
CAAGACGCTCAGCGGCCTCACACCCTACGAATACATCGCCAAGATCTGGACGTCAGAGCCAGACCGGTTCATCGTCAACCCGATCCACCAGATGCCGGGACTAAACACCTAGCGGCTGGCGCCCGGCCGCCACAGCACGTCGCCGGCCGCGCCGGCATTCACCGCGCGCGCGGCGACGAACAGCCAGTCGGACAGGCGGTTGAGATAGGCGAGGGCGGGGGCGTTGAGCCCGCCGGCCGCCACCGCGCTCCGCTCCGCGCGGCGGACGATCGCGCGGGCGAGGTGCAGCGCCGCCGCGGCGGGATCGCCACCGGGCAGAATGAAGCTCGTCAGCGGCGACAGCGTGGCGTTCATCGCGTCGATCTCCGCCTCCAGCCGTGCGACCTGCTCGGGCAGGATGCGCAGCGCGCCGTCGATACCCTCGGGCGTGGCGATATCGGCGCCGAGGTCGAACAGGTCGTTCTGGATCACCAGCAGCCGCGCCGCCGGATCGCGGGTGCCGAGCGTCGCCAGTGCGACGCCGATCGCGCTGTTCGCCTCGTCGACATCGCCGATCGCGATCATCACCGGCTCCGCCTTCGACACGCGCGATCCGTCGACGAGGCCGGTCGTCCCGGCATCGCCGGTGCGCGTGTAGATGCGGTTGAGCTTTACCACTTTGGTAGCAGGATCAGGTGCGCCCGGCGGCGAACAGGATCACCACGACGATCAGGATCGCCAGCGCTTGGAAGAAGATGCGCTGCTGCATCATCCGGTTCGATTTGAGCGACGCCGCCGAGGGGCCTTCGCCGCCGCGAACCTGAGCGTGCGATTCCTGGAGGAAGGCGATGACGCCCCGGACCAGCGCGACCACCGTCGCCAGCATCGCCGCGATCAGCAGAATGACGAGGAAGGTGTTCATGCGTCCTACTTAGGGCCGGTGCGCGGCAAAGCCAATGGGAAGCCGCCCGGCGCGCAGCGCCTCGGCGAGCGCGGGGCCGTCCTCCCCCGCGGCGCGCAGGTCGGCGAGCGCGGGGGCGCCGTTGCGCTTGGCGAGCCGCGCGCCGTCCGGACCGGTCAGCAGCGCATGGTGCAGGTAGCGCGGCGTCGGCAGCCCGAGCAGCGCCTGGAGCAGCCGGTGGATATCGGTTGCGCGCAGCAGGTCACGGCCGCGCACCACGTCGGTGACGCCCTGTGCGGCATCGTCGACCGTCACCGCGAGATGATAGCTTGCGGGCGCATCCTTGCGCGCCAGCACGACGTCGCCGAACGCCTGCGGATCGGCGCGCTGCGGCCCCGCCTCGCGATCGGTCCAGTGCAGCGGGCCGGTGCATGCCACCGCCGCCGCCATCGCCAGCCGCCATGCATGCGGGGCACCGTTCGCGATCCGGGCCGTGGCCTGCCCGGGGTCGAGATGCCGGCAGGTCCCCGGATAGACCAGCCCGTCCGGCCCGTGATGCGGCGCGCTGGCGCTCGCCGCGATATCGGCGCGCGTGCAGAAACAGGGGTAGAGCAGGCCCTGTTCCCGCAGTCGCGTCAGGGCAGTCTCGTATAGCGCCAGCCGCGCCGACTGGCGGACGGCCGGTCCGTCCCATGCCAGCCCCAGCCAGGCGAGATCGGTGAGGATGCCCGCGACATGCGCCTCGCGGCTGCGCGTGCCGTCGATATCCTCGATCCTCAGCAGGAACGTGCCGCCCGCGGCGCGGGCATGGTCGTGCGCGCGGATCGCCGCATAGGCGTGGCCGAGATGCAGTGGCCCGGTCGGGCTCGGCGCGAAGCGCGTCGTGACGCTCATCGCCCCCGCCGCTCCTGCCGCCGCCGCCCGGCGCAGCCCCCTTGACCGACATCGGTCGCCCGTGCTGTCATACTGGCGTCACTCTCGTGGGCGACATGGCCCGCGGGTAATCCGTGGGAGGAGCCGTGTTTCATCCCGATCTGATCCGTCACCCCGACAGCTGCCCCGCGCTGGTGCTCAACGCGGACTATACGCCCTTGTCCTATTATCCGCTCAGCGTCTGGCCGTGGCAGACCGCGATCAAGGCGGTGTTCCTCGACCGGGTCGACATCGTCGCGCATTACGAGCGCGCGGTGCGCAGCCCAACCGCGGAGATCAAGCTGCCCTCGGTGATCGCGCTCAAGCAATATGTGCGTCCTTCGGCATTTCCGGCGTTCACCCGCTTCAACCTGTTCCTGCGCGACCGCTTCTCCTGCCAATATTGCGGCGTGGGACGCGACCTGACGTTCGACCATGTCGTGCCGCGCGCGCAAGGGGGGCGGACGACGTGGGAGAATGTCGTCACCGCCTGCGCGCCGTGCAACCTCCGCAAGGGCGGACGGACGCCGAAACAGGCGCATATGCCGCTGTACGTCGAGCCGATCCGGCCGACCAACTGGCATCTGCAGGAACATGGCCGCGCCTTTCCGCCCAACTATCTCCACGACACGTGGCACGACTGGCTCTATTGGGACGTTGAACTGGAAGCATGACCGAAGGGGGCCGTTTTTGCGCAATCTGATGATCGTGGCCGCGCTGGTGGCGCTGGCGGGTTGCGGCAGCGCGCGCGAGGAAAAGACGGCGCAGGCCGACGCCAATGCGGCGGGCTTCGTGCCGCCGGCGGTGACCAGCCGGGTCGATTTTTCCAGCGCGATGGAGCGGCGCTTCCGCGAACTCGATCGCAACGGCGACGACCGGTTGGACAAGACCGAACTGCCCCGCCAGAACAGCCGCCTGATGAATCTCGACCGCAACAAGGACGGCGAGATCAGCCTGATCGAATGGGGCGAAGGCACGCTGAAACGCTTCGACCAGATGGACCTCAACCACGACGGCACCGTCACGTCGGACGAGGAAAGCGAATGGCGCGCCGCCCGCGCGGCCGGGCGCCAGCCGGCGGCGGCGGCGACCACGCCGATGCTGGGCGATACGCTGAGCAACCAGGGGACGGTGGCGCCGCCGTCGCGCTGACCGGCCGGGAGGGCGACGGCGGCCGCAACCGTAACGGCAACCGCTGCTTTTGTCGTGCAAACCCCATCCCCGGTTGACCCCGCTCCTGCCGCAGCGCAGCATGAGGGGCATGGCTACCGTCGACCCCGCTTCGCTTCCCCCGATCGCCAACAACCCTGACGTCCGCTTCCTTGGTGCGAAACTGGGCGACGTCATCCGCGCCTATGGCGGCGATGCGCTGTTCGAGGCGACGGAGGCGATCCGCCGCGCCTCGGTCGAGCGGCACCGCGGCACCGACACCAGCGACGCGATCCACCGCCACCTGCAGGACCTCGGCCTTGACGAGACGCTCGATTTCGTCCGTGGCTTCATGCTGTTCTCGATGCTTGCCAACCTCGCCGAGGATCGCCAGGGCATCGCCGCCGAACAGGGCGCCGACGTCGCCGCCGCGCTGGCGACGCTGGCGGACGAGGGCATCGACCGCGCCGCGATCCAGCAGTTGCTCGCGCATGCGCTGATCGTCCCCGTGCTTACCGCCCACCCCACCGAGGTGCGGCGCAAGAGCATGATCGACCACCGCAACCGCATCGCGCAGCTGATGACGCTGAAGGATGCCGGGCGCGAGGAAACCCCCGACGGCGACCGCGTCGAGGATGCGATCACCCGCCAGATCGCCTTGCTGTGGCAGACGCGGGTGCTGCGTCGCGACCGGCTCTACGTCACCGACGAGGTCGAAACCGCGCTGAGCTACATGCGCGAGGTGTTCCTGCCGGCGCTGCCCGCGCTCTACCAGCGCTGGGACCGCGCGTTCGGCGAACGCGTGCCGAGCTTCGTCAGGCCGGGGAGCTGGATCGGCGGCGACCGCGACGGCAATCCCTTCGTCACCGCCGATTCACTGCGCACCGCTTTGGGTCGCGCCTGCGAGGCGGTGCTCGGCTTCTATCTCGATGCGGTCCATGCGCTGGGCGCGGAATTGTCGATCTCGACGCAGCACGTCCCCGTCGATGCCGCGGTCGAGGGGCTGGCGGACGCGAGCGGCGATACCGCCGAAAGCCGCCGCGACGAGCCGTATCGCCGCGCGCTGTCGGGCATCTATGCGCGCCTCGCCGCGACGCATCAGGCGCTGACCGGCAAGGCAGCGCCGCGGCCCGGTCACCTGACGGGCGAACCCTATGCCGATCCGCAGGCGTTCCGCGCCGACCTCGTTGCGATCGCGCATGGCCTCTCCCCGAAGGATTCCGGCACTGGGGCGCTGGGGACCGGCGGCGCGCTCGGCCGGCTGATTCGCGCGGTCGAGACGTTCGGCTTCCACCTCGCGACGCTCGACCTGCGCCAGAACAGCGCGGTCCACGAGCGCGTCGTCGCCGAGCTGCTCAAGACCGCCGGTGTCGAGGCGGATTATCTGTCGCTCGACGAGGACGCGCGCGTCGCTTTGCTCCGCCGCGAACTCGCGCATGCCCGCCCGCTCGCCAGCCGCTTCACCACCTATTCGGAGGAAACCGATTCCGAGCTGAAGATCGTGCTCGCCGCCGCCGAGGCGCATGCGAAATACGGGCCGGCGTGCATCACCAACTATATCGTCTCGATGGCGCAGTCGGTGTCCGACCTGCTCGAGATCAACCTGCTGCTGAAGGAGGTCGGGCTCTACCGGCCGGGTGACGCGCCGAGCGCCGCGATCATGGCGGTGCCCCTGTTCGAGACGGTCGGCGATCTCGAGGCCGCGCCGGGTATCATGACCGCCTGGTTCGGCCTGCCCGAGATCGCCGCGATCGCCGCGAAGCGCGGGCATCAGGAGGTGATGATCGGCTATTCGGACAGCAACAAGGACGGCGGTTACCTCACCTCGACCTGGCAATTGTCCAAGGCGTCGACCGCCTTGAAGCCGGTGTTCGAGGCGGCGGGCGTCGGCATGCAGCTGTTCCACGGGCGCGGCGGTGCGGTCGGGCGCGGCGGCGGCAGCGCCTTTGCCGCGATCCGTGCGCAGCCCGCCGGCACCGTGCAGGGCCGCATCCGCATCACCGAACAGGGCGAGGTGATCGCCGCCAAATACGGCACCCGCGACAGCGCGATGACCAATCTGGAGGCGATCGCGTCCGCCACCCTGCTCGCCAGCCTCGAGCCGGAACGGCTGTCCAATGCCGAGAACGACCAGTTCGCGGGCGCGATGGACACGCTGTCCGACACCGCCTTCCACGCCTATCGCGACCTCGTCTACGGGACCGACGGGTTCCGCACCTTCTTCCGCCAGATGACGCCGATCAGCGAGATCGCGGGCCTGAAGATTGGCAGCCGCCCCGCCAGCCGCAAGAAGAGCGACGCGATCGAGGATCTGCGTGCCATCCCCTGGGTGTTCAGCTGGGCGCAGGCGCGGGTGATGCTGCCCGGCTGGTATGGCGTCGGCCAGGCGCTGGCGGGGTTCGAGGACCGCGGCCTGCTGAAGGAGATGGCGCAGGGCTGGCCGCTGTTCGCCTCCAGCCTCGCCAATATGGAGATGGTGCTGGCGAAGTCGGACATCGACATCGCCGGTCATTATGCCGAACTGGTCGAGGACGAGGGGCTGCGCACCACGATCTTCACCCGCATCCGCGACGCCTGGCACCAGACGCACGACGGGCTGCTGGAGGTGACGGGCCAGACCCGCCTGCTCGACAAGCATCCCGCGCTCGACGCGTCGATCCGCCTGCGCCTGCCCTATATCGAGCCGCTCAACCTGCTCCAGATCGAACTGATGAAGCGCCACCGCGCCGGCGAGGACGATCCCCGCATCGGCGAAGGCATCCTGCTGTCGATCAACGCCGTCGCGACCGCGCTGCGCAACAGCGGATAATCGGGGGCAAGCGCGGGTCTTCGCTGCGCTCGGTCGCCGTCAATCCTGCGCCTGCGCGCCCTCAGTGGAAATCCCGCGACGGCGGCAGCACGCGGACGTCGCGCGGATGGCCGCCGCGGGGGTCGCGGCTCATGATCGGTTTGGGGCGGATCACCTCGTCGACCGGCAGCAGCGGGGTTTCGGCGTTATAGTCGGACGATAGCCGGCCGAGTTCCGCGCTGCGGTCGTACGCCTTCACCGTCATCAGGTGGATGACGCCCTCTTCGCTGCGCTGGATCACGCCCTCCAGTACCAGCAGCCGCGCCGCCATCACCGCGCGCCGGTTCGCCTCGAAATCGCGCGCCCACATCAGCGCGTTGGTGATGCCGGTTTCGTCCTCGATCGTGACGAAGATCGCATTGCCTTTGCCCGGCCGCTGCCGGACCAGCACCACGCCGGCGATCCGCGCCCGCCGCCCGTCCTTCGCGCGCGCCGCCTGCGCGCTCGACATGATGCCCTCCGCGGCGAAGACCGGGCGCAGGAAGCGCATCGGATGGTCCTTCAGCGACAATCGCGTCGTCTGGTAATCCGCCGCGACCTGTTCACTCGCCGGCATCGCCGGCAGCCGCGCGTCTGTTTCCTCGCCCAGCTCCGGCGCCTCCGCCGCGGCGAACAGCGCGAGCTGTTTCGGCGGCGTGCGCCGCACCGCCCACAGCGCATCGCGCCGTTCCATCGCGATCGAGCCGAACGCGTCGGCATCGGCGAGCAGGTTGAGCCCGCGCGTCGGCAGTCCCGCCCGCGCCGCGAGCGCCTCCACCCCCGCGAACGGTACGTCGCCGCGCGCTGCGACCAGCGCCTCGGCCCAGCCCTGCCGAAAGCCGTCGACCTGGCGGAAGCCGAGCCGGATCGCGAGGCTGCCGTCGTCCAGTCGCTCCAGCACATTGTCCCACTGGCTGGCGTTGACGTCGATCGGCCGCACCACGACGCCATGTGCGCGCGCATCTTGCACCAGCTGCGCGGGCGCGTAGAAGCCCATCGGCTGCGAATTGAGGATCGCGCAGCCGAACACCGCGGGGTGGAAGCATTTGATCCACGACGACACATAGACCAGCCGCGCGAACGACAGCGCGTGGCTTTCGGGAAAGCCATAGCTGCCGAATCCCTCGATCTGCTTGTAGCAGCGCTCCGCGAAGTCGCGGCTGTAGCCGCGGCGGACCATGCCGCCGATCAGCTTCTCCTCGAAATTGTCCATGCCGCCGACCTTGCGGAACGTCGCCATCGCGCGCCGCAGCTGGTTCGCCTCGCCCGGTGTGAACCCCGCCGCGACGATGGCGAGCTTCATCGCCTGTTCCTGGAACAGCGGCACGCCATAGGTTTCCCTGAGCAGCGTGCGCAATTCGTCGGGTGGACCGAAGGCGGGGTCGGGGGAGGGGAATTCCGGTATCTCCTTGCCGGCCCGGCGACGGAGATACGGGTGGACCATGTCGCCCTCGATCGGCCCCGGCCGCACGATCGCGACCTGCACGACCAGATCGTACAATTTGCGGGGCTTGAGGCGAGGCAGCATGTTGATCTGCGCCCGGCTTTCGACCTGGAACACGCCGATACTGTCGCCCTTGCAGAGCATGTCGTAGACATCGGGATGTTCGTCGACGGCGATCGTTTCGAGCTGGTGCGTGCCCAGGCCATGGTCGTGCATCAGGTCGAATGCCTTGCGGATGCAGGTCAGCATGCCGAGCGCGAGGATATCGACCTTCATGATCTTCAGTTCGTCGATGTCGTCCTTGTCCCATTCGATGAAGGTGCGGTCCGCCATCGCGCCGTGATGGATCGGCACCGTCTCGTCCAGCCGCCCCTGCGTCAGCACATAGCCGCCGACATGCTGCGATAGATGGCGGGGGAATTTGATGAGGCTGTCGACGATGGCGCGCAGCCGCGCGATCTCGGGATTGTCGATGTCGAAGCCGGTCTGGCCGAGATGTTTCGCCTCGAACCGGTCGGCGAAGCTGCCCCAGACGGTGCTGGTCAGCCGCTGCGTCACGTCCTCGGTCAGGCCCAGCGCCTTGCCGGCTTCGCGCACCGCGCTGCGCGGGCGGTAATGGATCACGGTCGCCGCGATCGCCGCGCGATGGCGGCCGTAGCGGCGGTAGATATATTGCATCACCTCCTCGCGCCGCTCGTGCTCGAAATCGACGTCGATATCGGGGGGCTCGTCGCGTTCGGCCGAGACGAAGCGCGAAAAGAGCAGATCGTAGCGCATCGGATCGACCGAGGTGACGCCGAGCAACCAGCAGACCGCCGAATTCGCCGCCGATCCGCGGCCCTGGCACAGGATCGGCGGATCGCATTCCTCGCGCGCGAAGCGGACGATGTCGTGAACCGTCAGGAAATAATAGGCATATTGCCGGTCCCGTATCAGCGGCAGTTCCTCGTCGAGCAGGGCCTGCAACCGGGCGGGGAGGCCGCCCGGAAAGCGCCGATGCGCCGCGGCATAGGCGATATGCTCCAGCCAGCCCTGCGCATCCCAGCCATCCGGCACCGGTTCGTGGGGATATTCATAGGCAAGCTGCGTCAGCGTGAAATCGATGCGATCGAGTATCGTCAGGCTTTCCGCCACCGCCTGCGGCGCATCGGCGAACAGGCGGGCCATCTCCTCGCCGGGCTTGAGGTGCCGTTCCGCATTGGCGGCGAGCAGCTGCCCGGCCGACGCGATCGTCGTACCATGCCGGATGCAGGTCAGCACGTCGTGGAGCGGCCGGGCATCGGCAGTTGCGAACATCGCATCGCAGGTCGCGAGTAGCGGCACGCCGACGCTCCGGGCGATCTGCGCATGGCGGCGCAACTGCCGTCGATCCCGGCCGGCGCGCGGCATGGTGAGGCCCAGCCACAGCCGGTCCGGCGCGGCATGGGCGAGCCGGCGCAGCGTCTCGCCGAGGCTCGGGTCGTCGCGGCGTGGCGGCAGCATCGCCTCCGGCCGCGGAGTCGCCGGCCGAGCGCTCGACACGGGCAGCACGATCAGCAGCAGGTCGTCGCTATGCCGCAACAGGTCGCCCAGCCCCAAGATGCAATCGCCCTTCTGCGCCCGCAGATTGCCGGTGGTAAGCAGGCGGGTCAGCCGGCCCCAGCCATGCCGTGTGGCCGGATAGGCGACGATGTCCGGCGTGCCGTCGGCGAAGACCAGCCGCGCGCCGACCACCAGCTTGAAATCGATGTCGCGGAAGCCGCCCGTGATCGCGCGCTCGCGGATCTCGCGCAACGCCTTGTGGACGCGCACCACCCCGGCGACGGTATTGCGGTCGGCGATGCCGATTCCCGCATGGCCCAGTGCCACCGCCTGACCGATCATGTCCTCGCCATGACTCGCCCCGTGCAGGAACGAGAAATTGGTTGCGGCGACCAGTTCGGCGAACGCGGTCATGACGCGGGGCGGGGCGTCACGCGAACAGCCCGTGCAGATACCAGCGCGGATGCTCGCGTTCGTCGTGCAGGCCGTGGCGGAAGATCCAGAAGCGGCGGCCGCGGCGATCCTCGACGCGATAGTAATCGCGGGTCGGGATCGTCGCATCGTGCCGTCGCCACCATTCGCCGGCGATCCGCTCCGGTCCTTCCGAACGGGCGATCTCGTGGACGCGGCGGCGCCAGCGGAAGCGGTGCGGGGGGCCGTCCGGCACCTCGGCCATGACGCTCTCGATCGGCTGTGGCGGGTCGAACAGATAGATCGGGCGCAGCGGCGGCTCGCCCGCCTCCGTCTCCGGCCAGGCGGCGGCCGGCGCGTCGGCGGTGGCGGGCAGCATCAGTTCGGCCTGTTCGGGGATGTGGCTGTCGCGCGCCCCGAAGCGGCGCACCCGGCTGCGCCCGAGCCGGGTCGAGAGCTGGTCGACCAGCTGCGCCACTTCCCCCTCTCGCGAGGCGCCGCCCTCCAGCCGCAATTGCGCCGCGTCGAGCCGCTCGGCCAGCGCGACGTCGAGCCGCACCAGATCGTAGCCGAAGCCGGGGTCGAGCGGATCGGCGAGGCTGTCGATCCGCTCCGCGAACAGGCGCATCAGCAGCGCGACGTCGCGCGTCGGCTGGCCCGTCTCGACGCGCAGCGACTGGACGTGGCCATCGGCGCGGAACAGTCGCGCCTCCCACCGCCGCCCGCCCTGGTGGCGTTCGGTCAGCGTCGTCGCCGCCGCCTCTGCCAGTTCCTCCAGCACCTCCAGCGCATAATCGGTGCGCGCGATCGGTTCGGCGAAGCGGCGCTCGACCGCGATCGGGGCGATCCGGACGCGCGCCTTCACCGGTGCTCTGTGGTCGCCGGCGAGCCGCCGCACCATCGTCGCCGCCTCTTCGCCGAAGCGCGCGGCGATCCCCGCCAGCGGACGCGCCATCACATCGCCGACCGTCTTCAGCCCGGCGCGGGTCAGCGCCACTGTCGCATCTCGGTCGAGGTCGAGCGCCGCCACCGGCAGCCGCTTCACCGCGCCCTTCTCGTCCGGCGCGGGCGCACCGGCATAGCGGGCGAGCGCCCGCGCGATCTCCGGCGTGTCGCCGAACGCGTGGCGCGCCAGGATGCCGCGCCGCGCCATCCGCGCCTCGACATCTGCCGCCAGCGGCCGTTCGCCGTCGAAAGCATGCGCGCAGCCGGCGATATCGAGCACCAGGGCATCGGGCGGCATCAGCGCCACCGTCGGGCTGTAGCGCGCGCAACCGTCCGCCAGCCGCTCCAGCCAGTCCATGTCGGCGTGCGGATCGGCGGGGAACACCTCCAGCTCCGGCACCCGCGCGCGCGCATCGGCGAGGCTGAGCCCCGGCTCCAGCCCGGCGCGCGCCGCGGTCAGGTCGGTCGCGGTCAGCCGCACCGCCTGACCGACCGTCTCGGTAAAGGCGATCGGCGTCTCACCCTGCCGCACGAACAGATGCGGCCGGGTGGCGCGCAGCCGCTCGATCGGGAGCCACGGAAAGACCAGCGCCAGATAGCGGCGCTCCACGGAAACTCTTGGCATCACGATCCCATTCCACGCGCCAGCGCTGCCCCGCGGGGCCTCCGCGCCGGCGCAGACATTCGACGTCGAACGCGGGGAGGCCGGGCGCGCCCTCTCCCCCGCCCTGATCCAGCGCGGTCGACGGCACCGCCGCCACGCCCCAGCGGGTCGCCGCGGCGCTCGGCGTCGGTGCGGCGCCGATGCGTAGCGACAGGATGGTAACGCCCGACGATTCGGCCGCCAGCATCAGCCGCCGCGTCGCGGTGAGGTCGAATCCCGGCGCGCGTCCGACGCTCTCGACCAGCACGGTGCCGAGGCCGGCACAGCGCGCCGCATCCGCCGCCGCGCGCAGCAGCGCCGCCTCGTCCGCGACGACGCCCAGCACCAGCGAATCGGCGGACAGCCCCAGTTCGATCAGGCCGGTCGCATGCAGCCGGCCCTGGCTGCGCTCGCACGCCTCGGTGCGCAGCCACAGCAGCGGCAGCGCGCCGGCGGCGAGTGCGGCGGCGATGCCGAAGCCGGCGCCGCTCGGCCCGTCCTCGCCATCGATCGCATAGATATCATGCAGTTGCGCCCGTCCCAGCCCCTGCGCCAGCCAGGCGTCGACCGGCGCGGCCATGGCTTGCGCAGCGCCCGTGCCGGCGGCAATGCGCCGCAGGCGGGCGATCAGGGCGGACGAGTCGGCCATCTATGTTCTTGTAATGTTCTATATATCGAGTCGCCAAGCCTGAATCGTGTTGCTGTATTTCGAGATAGGGGTTGCACCCCTCAAAACACGCGGCTAATAGCGCCCCTCACCCACCGACCAGCCGGTCGGACAGGCGCCAGAGCGGGCGTAGCTCAGGGGTAGAGCACAACCTTGCCAAGGTTGGGGTCGAGGGTTCGAATCCCTTCGCCCGCTCCAGTTTTTCCATGCATCCAGCGAGAAACAGCCGAAAGGCGATCCGCACCGTCGGGATCGCCGGTAACGCGTGGGCGGATGGCGGCGCGTGTGCCCGGCTGTGCCGGCCGCATCGTCCGGTCGACGTGCGGTCGTCGGGACATGCGATTAGGTCGCCCGATGGAAATCTGATAACAGGGCGCTACCGCCGCACCGCGACGGCTGAGAGACCGCTTTGTGCTCCCGCTCGAGACGGGAGGCGCCTGTGCCGACTCTGCGCAACATGCATCGCAGGCGTGCCTTGTTCGAACAGGGGATGGCCGACCGGTCGGCGACCAACATGGCGCGGATCATCCATCAGCGGCTGGCGCTGCTCCACGACGTCGAGGCCGAAGCCCCGCTGCCCGGGCCATCGCCCGCAGAGCCGGCGCGGTGACGGCGGCCGCACTGGTGGCGGTGCAGGCCCCGAGCGCCGCGTCGCCGCGCGAATCGTGGCCGGTGAAGGTCTATCGGTCGAGGACGGTGCCGACGGACTGGTGACGCCTGACAATATTGCCAGAAAATCATGCCTTTCGGCAAGACAGAATCAGTGTTGGGGACGTGAGCGCAAGCTGATCGCCCGCTTCAATATTGAGCGACAGGATCGTATAATCCGAAAAGGACGGGTCATTATGGCTTGATTTTCTCATTTCGGTTTGAATACTTAGGCAATAAACTCGGGTGAGCGACCCGTCTTAATGAACGGTAAACATCCGCCGGGTCATGCTTGGCCATGGATGAGGGCTCACATGGCGACGCACTGGAGCAGCATAGGGGGCTGGGCGGCTCGCTGCTCAGGTTGCAGAACGCGATCCTAGGGTCGATCGCCAAAGGCGACCGGCTCGCCTCGACCTGCACGCAACTGTGTGTCGAGGTCGAGGCGCTGCTGCCGGACGTAATCTGCTCCGTCCTGCTCGTCGACGACGAAGGCCGGCTGCATCCGCTGGCGGGGCCCAGCCTGCCGAACGCCTATTCCGCGGCGCTGGACGGCACGCTCATCGGCCCGTCCTCCGGTTCCTGCGGCAGCACCGCCTATTTCGGGACGGAGGTGGCGGTGGAAGATATCGCCACCGATCCACGCTGGGAACAGTATCGCCACATCGCGCTGTCGCACGGCCTCAGGGCCTGCTGGTCCAGCCCGATCATCAACGCCGCCGGCACCACGGTCGCGACCTTTGCGATCTACCATCGCGAACCGACGATGCCGACGGAGGCGGAGCGCGAGGTCGTGCAGAATTGCGTGCATCTCTGCCTGATCGCGATCGACCGGCATCATCGCCTGGTCGAGCACGAACGGCGCGCGTTCACGGATGCGCTGACCGGACTGCCGAACCGCGCGGCCTTCAATGCCGCCTTGCTCGATCTCGACTGCCGGCAGGTCGGCGGCTGGGCGCTGTTCGCGCTCGACCTCGACAATCTGAAGGTGGTCAACGACACGTTCGGCCATGCCGCCGGCGACGGCCTGTTGCGGGCGGCCAGCCGCTGCGTCGAGAAAGCGGCCTTCCCCGACCGCGCGTTCCGCATCGGCGGCGACGAGCTGGCCGTCGTCGTCCAGTCGCCTGACGCGCTGCGCGATCTGGAGGGGGCGGCCGGGAAGATCCTGCAGGCGCTGATGTCTCCGGTCGATTGCGGCGGGCAGATCATCGTGCCGCGCGCGACCATCGGTGGTGCCGTCCAGTCGCACGATGCGCCGTCGGTGGATCGCGTCCGGCAGAATGCCGATTTCGCGCTCTACCATGCCAAGGAAACCGGGCGGGGCGGGTTCGTCCGCTACTGGCCGGGCCTGGGCTCGTCGATGACGCAGCGGCTGAGCGCCATCCGCGACGTGGGGGCGGCGCTGCGCGAGGACCGGATCGAGGCCTTCTATCAGCCGATCTTCCGCCTCGACACGCGCGAGATCGTCGGGCTCGAGGCGCTGTGCCGCATGCGCATCGGCGACGGGATCGTCGCAGCCTCCGCGTTCCACGAAGCGATGAGCGACGTGTATGTCGCCACCGCGATCACCGCGCGGATGATGCAGATGGTCGCGGCGGATATCCGCGGCTGGCTGGATATGGGCATCCCCATCCAGCATGTCGGCATCAACGTCTCCTCCGCCGACCTGAGCGGCGGGTCGGTCGACCGCGTCCTGACCGATGCCTTCGCCCAGGTTGGCGTGCCGCTGGAGCATGTCATCCTCGAGGTGACGGAAACCGTCTACATGGGCGATGGCGACCAGCTGATCCAGGCGGCGATCCAGTCGCTGCGCGGCAAGGGCATCAAGGTGGCGCTGGACGATTTCGGCACCGGCTTCGCCTCGCTGACGCACCTGCTCACCGTGCCGGTCGACATCATCAAGATCGACAAGACCTTCGTCGATCACCTCGCGGTGGACAGCGTCAGCATGACGATCGTCGAAGGGCTGATCCGGATCGCGGAGCGGATGAACATCCGCATCGTCGCGGAGGGCATCGAGTCCGAGGAACAGGCCGGCCTGCTCGCCGCCGCGGGCTGCATCCTCGGGCAGGGTTTCCTGGTGTCGCCCGCGCTCCCGCGCCAGCAGACGACCGCGCTGCTGCTGAGCCGGGCGCAGCGTCCGGAGGGCGCGGCAACCGGCGTGCCTGCTGCCAATACCGCGCGGATGGCGACGCGGGGGTTGGGTTAGGGGCGTTGGTGTCATTGTAGAAGTTGTTCGCGCGGGGCATGGTCGTGCCGGGATGCCTGTAGGACCGTAACGATATGAATCGCTTGATCGCTACCTTTGCCTGTCTTGCCACGTTCGGCGCCGCCGGAGCGGTCGCGCAGTCCGTCGCCCCGTCCAAACAGATCGCCGCCGCGGTCGCAGCGCCGACGCGGACGCCGGCGAACCGGGAGCGTGATCGCTATCGCCACCCGGCGGAGACGCTCGCCTTCTTCGGCGTGACGCCGACGCAGACGATCATCGAATTCCTGCCGGCCGGGGGCTGGTATACCGAGATCCTCGCGCCGCTGACGAACGGCCGCGGGCGCTATGTCGCGCTGGTGCCGACGCCGCAGGCCGAACGCACCCGCACCCAATTGGCCGGCAAGGCCGCGACCTATGGCACGACGCAGGTCGCGACGATCGACTTCGCGACGGGCGCATCCTCGCTTCCCGCGGGCAGCGCCGACGTGGTGCTGACGTTCCGCAACGTCCACAATCTGCTGATGCAGGACGATCCCGCCGCAGCGGGCCGCGTGTTCAAGGCATTCTATGCGGCGCTGAAGCCGGGCGGCGTGCTGGGCGTCGTCGACCATCGCCTGCCCGAGGACATGGACACGGCACGCGAGAAGACGAGCGGCTATATCAAGCGGTCGACCGTCGTCCGGCTGGCGAAGGACGCGGGCTTCACGCTCGCCGGGGAATCGCGGATCAACGCCAATGCCAGGGACACGCACGACCATCCCGAGGGCGTGTGGACGCTGCCGCCGACCTATCGCCTGAAGGATGTGGATCGCGCCAAATATGCCGCGATCGGCGAGAGCGACCGCTTCACGCTGCGGTTCGTCAAGCCGCGCTGAGCCCCGCGGCGCCGGCCGTGGCACCGTCCACGGCCGGCCGTCTGTAACGATTTGTGACCCCCGCATCCAAAAGCGCATCGGGCCGTTAGGGCCGCAGCGGGCGCATCCTTCGCATGAGACCCGTCTGTCCGGAGAGGACCACGACAGAGGGACCGCCTGCCATGACCGATGCCACCACCGCCCGCCCGAGGCTTGCGCTTGCCCTGCAGGGCGGGGGTGCGCACGGCGCCTATGGCTGGGGCGTGCTCGAACGGCTGCTCGACGAGGATGTGGAGATCGTCGCGGTCAGCGGCGCCAGCGCGGGGGCGCTGAACGGCACGGCGCTGGTCGCGGGGCTGGCATGCGGCGGCCGTGAGGGCGCGCGGGCCGGGCTGGAGCGATTGTGGCGCGCGGTGTCGGGCGGGTCGCCGTTGCAGGCGTTCGACCTCGACCTGTGGGCCGGGCCGCTGTTCGAGCCGTTGTTCCGCCGCTCGCTGGAAGTGACGAAGCTGCTCGGCCGCTATATCGCGCCGTTCGCGCCGCATATCCGCGACATGCGCGCGCTGCGCCGGATCGTCGACCAGACGATCGACCTGACCGCGATCACCCGCCCGGACGCGCTGCCGCTGCACATCGCCGCGACGCGCGTGGCCAACGGCACCGCGCGCCTGTTCGCGAACGACGAGATCACGCTCGATGCGCTGATGGCGTCCGCCTGCCTGCCCGATCTGTTCGCCGCGGTGCATATCGACGGCGAGGATTATTGGGACGGCGGCTTTTCCGCCAACCCCGCGCTCGAACCGCTCATCTTCGGCGATGCCCGGGCCACCGACATGCTGATCGTGCAGATCACGCCGTTCACCAACGCGGACGTGTCGTCGTCGCTGACCGGCACGATGGCGCGGATGAGCGATATCGGCTTCAACGCCTGCCTGCTCCGCGACCTCAAGGCGCTGACCGAGGTGCAGGCGATCGCACGCGAGGCGCAGTCCGCGTCGCCGAAGATGCAGGCGCTCGCCGCGACCAACCTGCACCTGATGGGCGCGCCGCCCGAACTGGCGCAGCGCGGCGCGGCGAGCAAGATCGACACGCGCTGGTCGCAGATCGAGGAGCTGCGCGCGCTGGGCCGTGCGACGGCGGAAGCCTGGCTCGCCGACCATCGCGGGGGGCTGGGGCGCATCTCGACGCTGACCGGCCTGCCCGACGCGGTGGCGGCATGAGCCGGGTGCCGCGGACGCTGCTGCTCGGCGTGCAGGCGGCGGCGGGCCTGCTGGGTGCGGCGATGCTCGCGCTCGGGCTGTGGCTGCTGGCGCTGGGAGGGACGCCTTATTACGCGGTCGCCGGCGTATCGCTGATCGGCGGCACCGTACTGACGTGGCGGGGGCGGCCGGTCGGCGGCCTGCTGCTGACGGGGGCGGCACTGCTGCTCAGCATCGTCTGGGCGGTGGCCGAGATCGCCGGCAAGGGCTGGCAACCGGTCTGGGCGATCGACCTGGCTGCGCGGGTCGGTGCGATCGGCGCCCTGTTCGCGGCGGCGCTGCTGGTCTGGCTGCTCGGCAGCGCGGGCGCGACGGCGCGGCGACGGCGGACGGCGCTCGCGACGGCCGGGGTCGCGCTGGTCGCGGTGGCGGGCAGCGTCGCGCTCGCCTGGGAGCGGCCCGTCTCGCCGGCGGGGCGGCCGGGTGCGCCACAGCCCTTCCCGGCGGATACCGACTGGGCGGCGTTCGGCGGCACCAACAGCGGCGAGCGTTATTCCCCCGCGGCGCAGATCACGCCCGCCAACGTGTCGGCATTGCGCCCGGCGTGGCAGTTTCACACCGGCGATGCCGCGCCCAACGATCGCGTCTCCTATGCCGCGCAGAACACGCCGCTGAAGGTCGGCGATACGCTGTTCCTGTGTTCGCCGGGCAACATGGTCTTCGCGCTCGATCCGGGGACGGGGGCGGAACGCTGGCGCTACGATCCCAGGGTCGCGCCGCGCGCGATGGAATCGATGTTCAGCGCCGCCTGTCGCGCGGTCGGCTATCATGCCGCCGCGGCCGGTGGCGACGCGGTGTGCGCCACGCGGGTCTTCGTCGCGGCGGCGGACGGGCGGCTGATCGCGCTCGATGCGCGCCGCGGCACCCCGTGTCCGGGCTTCGGTACCGGCGGCACGGTCGACCTGACCGCGGGCATGGGCCTGCGCGAACCCGGCCATGCCTCCAGCAATTCGGGGCCGGCGGTGGTCGGCGATCTGGTGCTGGTCGGCCAGCAGGTCAGCGACAACCAGCGGCGCGACGCGCCCTCGGGCGTGGTCCGCGCCTATGACGCGACCAGCGGCGCGCTGCGCTGGGCATGGGACGCCAAGCGGATCGACCGGCCGCAGGCCCCGCTGGCGCCCGGCGAGATCTGGCCGCTGGGGACGCCCAACGTCTGGAACGTGATCTCCGCCGACGACGCCATGGGGCTGGTGTTCCTGGCGACGGGCAATGCCGGCAACGACCATTTCGGCGGCAATCGCGAGGCGGCGGACGACCGCTACAGTTCCGCCGTCGTCGCGGTGGAACGGGCCACCGGCGCGACGCGCTGGGTGTTCCGCACCGTCGAGCGCGACCGGTTCGACTACGACCTCGGCGCGCAGCCGGTCATCACCGACATGACGATCGCCGGCGCGCGCCGCCGCGTCGTCATTCAGGGGACCAAGACCGGGTCGCTGTTCGTCCTCGACGCCGCCACCGGCCGGCCGCTGCGTCCGGTCGTCCGTCGCCCGGTGCCGCAGGGCGGCGTGCGGGGCGAGACACTGTCGCCGACGCAGCCGCAATCGGTCTTCTACCCCAATTTCGCCGGCCTGCCGGGCCGCGATCCGGAACGGATCGATGCGCGCCATGCCTTCGGTCTGACGCCGATCGACGCCGCTTTGTGCCGGATCCAGTTCCACCGGATGCGCTATGCGGGGATGTACACGCCGCCGACCGACAAGGGGCTGGGGACATTGCTGTATCCCGGTACGATCGGCGGGCTGAACTGGGGCGGGCTGGCGATCGATCCGGCGCGCGGGCTGGTCGTCACCAACCACAGCCGCCTCGCCAATCAGGTCCGCCTGATCCCGCGCGACAGGGTGGCGGACCCGGCGATCGGCGATGGCGGCCGCCGCCCAGACCAGGCGGTGGCGCCGCAGAAGGGCGCGCCCTGGGGCGTCGACCGGCCGATCTGGCTGTCGATCCTCGGCGTGCCGTGCAACACGCCGCCCTGGGGATTCCTGTCGGCGACCGATCTGGCGACGGGCGGGCTGGCGTGGAGCCAGCCGTTCGGGACGGGCTATGACGCCGGGCCGCTCGGCATTCCGATGCGGCTGCGCATCCCGCTCGGCACGCCCAATCTGGGCGGTGCGGTGACGACCGCATCGGGGCTGACCTTCATCGCCGCCGCGCAGGACGACTATCTGCGCGCGTTCGAAACGGCGAGCGGCCGGCTGCTCTGGTCGGCGCGCCTGCCGGCGGGCGGGCAGGCATCGGCGATGACCTACATGCACCGCGGCCGGCAATATGTTGCGATCGGGGCGACCGGGCACAAGCAACTCAAGACCCGGGCGGGCGATGCGCTGATGGTCTATGCGTTGCCCGATTAGGCGGGGCGCTCCATCGGCATCTCGCCCAGCAATTCCCTGACCCGCTCGCTGCGGCGCAGCGGGTCGGCGATCCGCTCGCGCACGAGCCACCGCCGTTTCGACGCCTCGAACGGGGCGGGCAAATGCGCCTTCGGGTCGCCCAGCGTGAACGCCAGCGCGCCCGGACCCGCGTCGATCTGACGGACGCCCGCGTCCATCGCGAGGATCACGATCCGCGTCATCTCCAGCAGGCGGACGGTGGCGGCCGGCAGGCTGCCGAAGCGATCCTCGAGCTCGGCGGCGAACGCCTCCAGCGCCGCCACGTCGCCGAGGTGCGCGAGCTGGCCGTAGAGCGTCAGGCGGACATCGGCCTCGGGGATCCACTCTTCCGGTATCGCCCCCGCCAGACCGAGGTTGAGGACCGGGTGCACGCGCTCGACATCCTCGCCGCGCGCCGCCTTGAGCGCCTGACCGAGTAGATACTGGTAGAGATCGACGCCGATCAGCTTCATATGGCCGGCCTGCTCCTCGCCGACGAGGTCGCCCGCGCCCCGCATGTCGAGATCGCGGGCGCTGATCGCGAAGCCGGCGCCGAGCTGGTCGAACGCCTGCAGCGCGCGCAGGCGCTTCAGCGTCGCCTCCGCGATCGTCGCTTCGCCCGCGGTCAGCAGCAGGATCTGGCCGCGCCGCCCGCCGCGGCCGACCCGCCCGCGCAGCTGGTGCAGCTGCGACAGGCCGAAGCGGTCGGCGTAATGGACGATCATCGTATTGGCGCGCGGCACGTCCAGCCCCGCCTCGATGATGTTCGTCGCCAGCAGGATATCGCCGTCACCCGCGGCAAAGGCGGTCATCGCATCGTCGAGGTCGCCGGCGTCCATCCGGCCATGCGCGACGACGACGCCGAGTTCGGGGACGAGGCGCGCCAGCCGCTTGGCCAGCGGTGCGATATCCTCGATCCGCGGGACGACGACGAAGCTCTGCCCGCCGCGCGCCCGCTCGCGTCGGAGCGCCCGGCGGACCGTCTCGTCGTCGAAGCCCTGCACGATGGTGCGGATCGGCTGGCGCCGTGCGGGCGGGGTCGCGATGATCGACAGGGCCTGCAGCCCGACCATCGCGGATTGCAGGGTGCGCGGGATCGGCGTGGCGCTCAGCGTCAGGACGTGGCCGGCGCCCATGGCGCGCAGGCCGGCCTTCGCCTTGGCACCGAAACGCTGTTCCTCGTCGATCACGACCAGTGCCAGATCGGCGAACGTCACGCTCTTGCCGCCGACGCTGCCGGTGCCGATCACGACGTCGATCGACCCGTCGGCAAGGCCCGTCCGGACGCGCTTGCGCTCGGCGGCGGTGGACAGGCGCGACAGGCCGGCAACCGTCAGGCCGGTCGCTTCGAACCGCTTGCGGAAGGTCGCGAGATGCTGGCGGACCAGCACCGTCGTCGGCGCGACGACGGCGACCTGGCGACCGGCCAGCGCGACCATTGCCGCGGCGCGCAGCGCGACCTCGGTCTTGCCATAGCCGACGTCGCCGACGACCAGCCGATCCATCGGCCGCCCGCTGGCCAGATCGCTGCGCACCGCCGCGATCGCGCGCATCTGATCCGCGGTTTCGGTGAAGGCGAAACCCGCGGCGAACGTCTCGTACGCCGCATTGTCGGGGACGATCGGCGCGGTGGTGCGCGCGTCGCGTGCCGCGGCGAGCGCCTGCAACGCCCGCGCACTGTCGGCGATGGCCGCATCGATCCCGGCCCGGCGTTTCGCCCAGCTGCCGCCGTCGAGCGTGTCGTAGGTCACCGCATCGGCATCCGCGCCATAGCGCCAGATCCGCCCCGCTTCGGTGACGGGGACGAGGCGGCGGGCGCTTTTGGCATATTCGAGCACGATCGCGTCGGTGGACGCGGTGTCGTCGAGCTGGACCGCTTCCAACCCGACCACCGCGCCGATGCCGTGATCCTCGTGCACGATCAGGTCGCCGATCCGCAGCTCCGCGCCCTCGCCGAACCCCTGTGCGGATCGCGGATCGCTCGCGTCGAGCTGCGCGCGGCTGCCGAGCAGATCGGCGGCGGCGACGATCGTGACGTCGTCGAGGACGAAGCCATGGTCGAGCGGTGCGACGAGCAGCGATACGGTGCCGGCGGGGCTGCGCGCCGCCTCCGCCAGCGATCCGATCGCCACGCCGTCCAGCCCGAGGCGGGGCGACAGGAAGCGCAGGTCGCGGGCAGCGCCGGCGATGACCATGCGCCCTTCGGCCAGTGCGGCGCCGGCGAAACGGCGGAACGCCCGCAGCGGATCGCGCCGTTCGACGAAGCGCGGAATCGGCGCGCCCGTGTCCGGCCCCGGCACGATCCGGCGCTCCGCGACGGCGGCCTGCCATGCCGCATCGTCGACGAGCGCCGCCAGCGATCGGCGTTCCCCCGATCCGTCCGCGGCGAGCGCGAGGAACCGGTCCCGCCGATCCTGCGCGCGGGGATCCAGATAGACGTCGGCGTCCGGCAGATGGGCGGTGATCGGCACGCCCTCGCCGAGCGGCGGCTCGCTGGCCCGACCGATGGTCACCTGTTCGACATCCTCCAGCCCGAGCTGGGTGACCGGATCATAGCTGCGCAGCGTCGTGACGCGACCGTCGGCGAATTCGATCCGCACCGGGTGCAGGCGATCCGCCGGGAACAGGTCGACGACGCTGCCGCGGATCGCGATCTCGCCCGGCTCGTCGACGCGATCGTCGAGGACATAGCCGATACTCTCCGCCAGCGCGGGCAGGGCGGCGACGTCGATCGCCTCGCCGACCGCGAACACCGGTGGCGCTTCGTCGAACGCGGTCGGGGCGGCGTAGCGCACGGCGCTGGCCTCCGCCGACAGCACGAGCAGGACAGGCCGATCGGCCGCGCCGGCCGTGGCGGTGCGCAGGCGGCGCAACGCCTCGACCCGCTGGCCGACATTGGCGGCGCTCGGCGGGGCGGCCTCGCCGGGCAGCGCATCGCTGCCGGTCAGGTGGATCACCTCCGTCGCCGGCGCGAACGCCGCGGCGAGGCGCGCGATGGTTTCGGCGCGGGCCTCGTCCTCGGCGACGACGATCGCACGCCGGCTATCGCCGGCGACGATCCGGGCGGCGACGCATGCGGGCGGCGCGGCGGGCGCCGTCGCCTCTTCGCCGGCGACGACGCGGTTGCTGGTACGCTTCAACATGGCCGCTCTCCGGGGCGATCATGCCCGCAAGATGAACGGCAGCCCGTCGTGCTTCGTTCCGCGCCGACGGGTCGGGCGGTCACGATGAAACGGAAAAATATCCTTCCATCACAAAGGGAACCGACACGAAACCCGTGACCGGTCGTACCGACCTCATTCGTCCGGCGGTGTGCCGAACGAGAGCGCCTCGGCCGAGCCGACCTTCTTTTCGCCAGCGAACAGCTGGTCGAGCCGATCCCGGATTTCCTGACGATATTCCTGCTGGCCGCGCCGCCGCGGACCGGCGACCGACACCTCGTCGGCGATCGCGTCCTTGATCCGCGCGATCGCCGGTTCCGCCAGCACATTGGCATCGCGCAATTCGATGCAGAGCTGCACCAGCCCGACCGCGGTCGCCTGCGCCCGCAGGCCGACGTTCACCACATCGAAGTGCAACCTCTTCTGTCTGTCGACCGTGTTCATCCGACCTCTCCTTTCGTCCGGATGGTCAACGCGCGAAGGCGGCGATGCGCTGCGATGGGTCCGATATCGGTCCCGTCGCGTTGGGCGATGCGATTGGAGAGAAATCAATGAGCACCACCCTGAGCGCCAAGTTCGACACCCGCCGCGACGCCGAAATGACGGTCGAACGGCTGGTCCAGCAGTTCCGGATCGAGCGGACGGACATCCTGGTCACGGCGGACGGCGACGACAACACGGCCGGAGTCGAGGAAGCGGGGTCCGACACTGCGGCCGGCACGCCGACGCCGGAGAATCGCGGGGATGCCGCACTCGAGGGGCGGGTGGTCGTTTCGGTGAAGATCGATGGCGAGGCCCTCGCCGACGAGGTCCGCGCGGCGTTCGGCGAATTCGAAGCCGAAGACGTCACCGAACGATGAGCAGGTGCGGTCATGGGCGGATACGTCGCCCATGATCGCACCGGCGGTTCGCCGGCTTCAGCTCAGCTGGCGGTCGGCGCGTGGCCATCGGTTTGACGACGCCGTGCCAAATCGGCGTTCTGCGCCTGCCGTATCTCTTCGTACGTCCCCGTGCGGGCGTCCGGCATCGGGACGGTGGCGAGGCCGCTGACGTTCGGACTGTCGCCCGCGCCGCCGCTGATCTCCTTGTCGAACACGCCGGTTTGCACCGCGATGCGCATCGCCTGCAGGTAATCGGCGAAGCGGTCCGCCGGAACGAACACCCGCGTCTGGCCGTCGATCGTCAGCGGCGCGCCGTTGGGCAGCGTCGGACTGAAGGCGACATGGCCGTTGTCCTCGTCGAACCATGATGGTCGATCGTCCGCCGCGGGCTCGGCCCATTGCCGCTCCGCCGTATCGAGCGAGGCGAGCACGGGTGCCCGCATCGCCGCGATGTCGGGGCTGTCGCTCTTCATCGTATCGGCAATGGCCTGACCGGCGCCATCGACCATGGTCTTGAGTGACATATATGCTCTCCAATGACGGTTAAACGTTTGAAGAGACGGGAAAGTGCCTCGCGCCCCGCATGCCGTTCCATTGCCCGGGCCGTGGTCGATGGTCGGGGCGTCACATGCCCCGCAGGTGTCATATAAAGAAATCTTTATATCGCCGTTGACGGATGCGCCAAAGCCCGGGATGATAAGGGCGTCGAGGTTCTTCGGCCGCGAAGGCGCGCCGAAGCTAAGACGGGAAGCCGGTGCGGACCCCCTTCGAGGATCAGGGTCCAAGGCCGGCGCTGCCCCCGCAACTGTAAGCGGCGAGCGGCGGTCGACAGTGTCACTGGCGGTGCGAGCCGCTGGGAAGGCCAGACCGACGTGACGACCCGCGAGCCAGGAGACCTGCCTTTGACGCGATAACGTCCACCGGCGGGGATCCCGGGCTGGCCGCTTGCACGCACGCGACCGGCGCCTGTCCGGTTCGCGCGTCCTGCCTGTGACCATCCGTCTTCCTCGCCCTTCATCGGGGTATGAAGACCATGACCGTCACTGTTGCCACCTTGGGCTTTCCACGCATCGGCCCGCGCCGCGAACTCAAATTCGCCCTCGAACGATATTGGGCGGGCAAGGCGTCGAAGCAGGACCTGCTGACCGACGCCGCCGCCCTGCGCACCGCCGCCTGGGCGCGCCAGCATGCGCTGGGCGCCGACTGGCTGCCGTCCAACGATTTCTCGCTCTACGACCATGTCCTCGACACCAGCGTCATGCTCGGCGCGGTGCCGGCACGCTATGGCGCCGCCGACGGACAGGCCGGGCTCGACACCTATTTCGCGATGGCACGCGGCACGACCGCGCCGGCCGGCGACGATCAGGGCGACGGCTGCGGCCACGCCAGCCTGACCGCTTGCGAGATGACCAAATGGTTCGACACCAACTACCATTACATGGTCCCCGAACTGGTCGCCGGACAAACGCTCGCGCTCAACCCGCTCAAGATCGTCGACGAATATCGCGAGGCGAAGGCGCAGGGCTACGAGACGCGGCCGGTGTTGCTCGGGCCGGTGACCTGGCTCAGCCTCGCCAAGGGGCGCGACGTCGATCCGTTCGCCTTCCTCGACGAGGTGCTGGGGCTCTACGCCGCGATCCTCGGCCAGCTCGCCGCGGCGGGGGCGGAATGGGTGCAGATCGACGAGCCGGTGCTGGTGCTCGACCTCGACGATCGCCAGCGCACCGCGCTGACCCGCGCCTACGCCCGCCTGTCGCGGGTCGGCGTCAAGCTGATGCTGACCACCTATTTCGGCGCGCTCGACGACAATCTGTGGCTCGCCGCGGCGCTGCCGGTGGCGGGGCTGCACGTCGATCTGGTCCGTGCGCCGCAGCAGCTCGATGCGCTGCTCGCCAAGGCGCCGAAATCGCTGTTGCTGTCGCTGGGGGTCATCGACGGCCGCAACGTCTGGCGTGCCGACCTCGCCGCCTTGCTCGACCGGCTGGAACCGATCGCGGCGACCCGCGACATCGTGCTCGCGCCCTCCTGTTCGCTGCTCCACGTACCGGTCGATCTCGCGCTCGAAACCCGGCTCGACGACGAGGTCGCGCAATGGCTCGCCTTTGCGGTACAGAAGGTCGCCGAGCTCGACACGCTGAAGCGCGCGCTCAACCACGGCCGCGACAGCGTCGCCGACCGGCTCGCCGCCGCAACCGCGGCGGCCGCGGCGCGCAAGGTGTCGGCGCGTATCCACGATCCCTATGTCGCGGTGCGGCTCGCCGCGGTGACGCCGGACATGGTCGAACGCCGCTCGGGCCACGCCACCCGCATCGCCGCGCAGGCCGCGGTGCTGGACCTGCCCGCCTATCCGACCACCACGATCGGTTCGTTCCCGCAGACCGCCGCGGTGCGCCACGCTCGTGCCGAACACAATCGCGGCCATCTCAGCGGTGCTGATTACGACCGGTTCCTGCGCGCGGAGACGACGCGGGCGATCCGCTGGCAGGAGGATGTCGGGCTCGACATGCTCGTCCATGGCGAATTCGAGCGCAACGACATGGTGCAATATTTCGGCGAGCAGCTGTCGGGCTTCGCCTTTACCGTCAACGGCTGGGTGCAAAGCTACGGCTCGCGCTGCGTCCGCCCGCCGATCCTGTTCGGCGACGTCACGCGGCCGCGGCCGATGACGGTCGACTGGTGGCGCTTTGCGCAGGACCAGACCCGGCGGCCGGTCAAGGGGATGCTGACCGGGCCGGTGACGATCCTCAACTGGTCGTTCGTGCGCGACGACCAGCCGCGCGAGGCGAGCTGTCGCCAGATCGCGCTCGCCATCCGCGACGAGGTGATCGACCTCGAGGCGGCGGGCGCGCAGGCGATCCAGATCGACGAGGCGGCCTTGCGCGAGGGGCTGCCGCTGCGGCGGCGCGACTGGCAGGCCTATCTCGACTGGGCGGTCGCCTGTTTCCGGCTCTGTGCCGCCGGGGTGGCCGATGCGACGCAGATCCACACCCACATGTGCTATTCGGAGTTCAACGACATCCTGCCGGCGATCGGCGCGATGGACGCCGACGTCATTTCGATCGAGACGGCGCGATCGCAGATGGAGCTGCTCGAGGGCTTCGCCCGCTATCGCTACCCCAGTGCGATCGGGCCGGGGGTGTACGACATCCATGCGCCGCGCGTGCCCTCGCGCGACGAGATGGTCGCGCTGATCCGGCTCGCCCGCCGCCATCTCGCGCCCGCGCAATTGTGGGTGAACCCCGATTGCGGGCTGAAGACGCGCGGCTGGGCCGAGGTCACGCCGGCGATCGAGGCGATGGTCGCTGCCGCCCGCGAATTGCGCGCCGATCCGGTCTGACCGGCGCGTCGACCGACCGGCCAGTCCCCCGTGCGGGGGCGGCCGGTCGGTCGGTTCATTCCATCTCGAGGATGATCTGGTCGACCGACAGGCTGTCGCCCGCCGCGGCGGAGACGGCCTTCACCCGGCCGGATTTCTCCGCGCGCAGGATATTCTCCATCTTCATGGCTTCGACGACGGCGAGCGGCTGCCCCGCCTCGACCGCGTCGCCGGCGCCGACGTCGAGCCGGACGAGCAGGCCGGGCATCGGCGCGATCAGGAAGCGCGACAGGTCGGGCGGCACCTTCTCGATCAGATGCGCCGCATAGGGTGCGGCATGCGCGGGCAGCACCCGCACCTGATGGCTCGCGCCGCGCGTGGTCAGGCGGAAGCCGCCACGCGTCGCCGCGATACGGACGGACAGATGCCGATCCTCGCCGATCTCCGCCTCCACCATCCGGTCGCCCGGCGTATATTCGAAAGCGATGTCGAGGTCCTCGCCGTCCACGGCGATGCCGTCGGTGGAGACGTCCACTTCGTGATCGCTGCCGTCGATCCGCACCGCCCATCGGCTCGGCGGCGGCAGGCGGCGGCCGAGCTGGCCGTCGATCCGCCGCGCGCGATCCGCCTGCGCGGTCGCGGCAAAGGCGGCGATCGCGGCGAGCGTACGCGTCAGGTCGGCATCGGCGGGGGCGCCGTGGAAACCGTCGGGATATTCCTCGGCGATGAAGCCGGTGGTGATCGCGCCCGAACGGAAGCGCGGATGCTGCATCAGCGCCGACAGGAAATCGATGTTGGTCCCCGGCCCCTCGATCTCGAACGCGTCCAATGCGGCGATCTGCGCATCGATCGCCGCCTCGCGCGTCGGCGCCCAGGTGATGAGCTTGGCGATCATCGGGTCGTAGAACATGCTGACCTCGCCACCCTCGGCGACGCCGTCGTCGACGCGGATACGGGGTTCCCCTCCTGCTTGCGCGAGGGGCTGGGATTCACCCGATGCATCGCCCGCGGACAAGCCCTCCCCTGGCCCCTCCCGCAAGCGGGAGGGGGATTGCATGGGCGGATTGTAGCGCACCAGCCGGCCGATGCTGGGCAGGAAGCCGCGATACGGGTCCTCGGCATAGACGCGATTCTCGATCGACCAGCCGTGGATGCCGACCTGATCCTGCGTGATGGCCAGCGGTTCGCCGGCGGCGACGCGGATCATCTGCTCGACCAGATCGAGCCCGGTGATCTCCTCGGTCACCGGATGTTCGACCTGCAGCCGGGTGTTCATCTCGAGGAAATAGAAGCCCTGACCGGTGGTGTCGGCGCCCGACACGATCAACTCGACAGTGCCCGCGCTGTAATAGCCGACCGCGCGGGCGAGCGCGACCGCCTGTTCGCCCATCGCTTTCCGCATCGCCGGGGTGACGAAGGGGGAGGGCGCCTCCTCGACCACCTTCTGGTGGCGGCGCTGGACCGAACATTCGCGCTCGTTGAGGTAGAGGATGTTGCCGTGCTGGTCGCCGAGCACCTGGATCTCGATATGGCGCGGGCTCTCGATGAACTTCTCGATGAAGACGCGGTCGTCGCCGAAGCTGGCGAGGCCTTCGCGCTTGGTCGCCTCGAACCCCTCGCGCACGTCAGTCTCGCTATACGCGAGGCGCATGCCCTTGCCGCCGCCGCCGGCCGAGGCCTTCATCATGACCGGATAGCCGATGTCGGTGGCGATCCGAACCGCCTCGTCGGTGTCGGCGATCTCGCCGAGGAAGCCGGGGACGACGTTGACGCCCGCCGCCTTGGCCAGCTTCTTTGATTCGATCTTGTCGCCCATCGCCGCGATCGCGTTCGGCGGCGGCCCGACGAAGGCGATGCCGGCCTCGGCGCAGGCACGCGCGAAGCTCTCGCGCTCGGAGAGGAAGCCGTAGCCGGGGTGGATGCAGTCCGCGCCGGTTTCCCTGGCGGCGAGCAGGATCAGCTCCGCCTTGAGATAGCTCTCGGCCGCCGGCGCCGGCCCCAGCCGCACCGCTTCGTCGGCCATCAGGACGTGCGGCGCGCGGGCGTCGGCATCGGAATAGACCGCGACGGTCTTGATCCCCATGCGCTTGGCGGTGCGGAACACGCGGCAGGCGATCTCCCCGCGATTGGCGACCAGGATTTTCTTGAACATGTCCGTTCCTCGATTGTCAGCGCGTGGCCGTGACGGCGGGAGCACCGCGCAGCAGGCCTTCGGTGCTCAGGTCCTCGTCGATGTCGGGCCAGTGGATGCCATAGCCGGCACCCGCCTTTTCCCAATGCGCACGCTGTTCGGGCGTGGCGTGCAGCAGTCGGGGATACCAGGCGAGCGGCGCGGCGATGCTGCGACCGTCCATCAGATCGACGATCAGGCTCGCGGCGTCGAAGCGCACGTCGAGCACGCGTTCGTCGGTGATCCTAGCCGAAATATTCATGCCACGCCTCCAGCAAGCCGGTACGGTGCTCCTCGACCATCGATAGGCAGGTCGTTGGTCTCATGCGCGCGAAAGCCGCGGCTTTTCGCGACCTCCACGACGGTCAGCCACACCTTGATCGTGGCATCGCCGCGATCGATGTGGATGTGCGGCGGTTCGTTGGGTTCGTGACTGTAAAGATAGAAACGAAACGCGCCGATCCGCAGCACCGTCGGCATGTCACTCCGCCGCCTCGGCCAGCCGGCAGTCCGCGGCCATCGGCGTGACGCCGAGCTTCGCGAAGAGCGCTGCATCCTTGTCGTCGCCGGCGTTGCCCGCGGTCAGCAGTTTGTCGCCGGTGAAGATCGAGTTCGCGCCCGCCATGAAGCACAGGGCCTGCGTCGATTCCGACATGCTCTCGCGCCCCGCCGACAGGCGGACCATGCTTTCGGGCATGGTGATGCGCGCGACGGCGACGGTGCGGACGAATTCGATCTCGTCGATCCTGGCGAGCGGCGTATCGGCGAGCATGTCGCCGAGCACCGTGCCCTTGACCGGCACCAAAGCGTTGACCGGCACGCTGCCGGGATGCTCCGGCAGGGTGGCGAGCGCATGGACGAAGCCGACGCGATCGTCACGCGTCTCGCCCATGCCGACGATGCCGCCGCAGCACACGTTGATCCCGGCGCTGCGTACCGCGTCGAGCGTATCGAGCCGCTCCTGAAAGCTGCGCGTCGTGATGACGTCGCCATAGCGTTCGGGCGAGGTGTCGATATTGTGGTTGTAGTAATCGAGGCCCGCGTCGGCGAGCTGCCGCGCCTGATGCGGTTCGAGCATGCCCAATGTCATGCAGGTTTCCATGCCCATGCCGCGCACGCCCTCGACCATCGCCAGAATCGCGCCCATGTCGCGGTCCTTGGGGTTGCGCCACGCCGCGCCCATGCAGAAGCGGGTCGAGCCGTTGTCCTTCGCCTGCGCCGCCGCCTGCAGCACGGCGCGGACGTCCATCAGCTTGGTCGCCTTGACGCCGCTGTCGGCGCTGACCGACTGCGAGCAATAGCCGCAATCCTCCGGGCAACCGCCGGTCTTGATCGACAGCAGCGTCGACAGCTGGACCTGCGACGGCGCATGATGCGCGCGGTGGACGCCCTGTGCCTGCCACATCAGCTCGTCGAACGGCAGGTCGAACAGCGCGGCGATCTCGTCGCGGGTCCAGTCGTTACGCACCGTGTTCATCGTCCCCGCTGCCACATCATGTCCTTCAATTGTGCCGTCCGTTCGCGCGTCAATCGCGCGAGGCATTGCGCCCGTACCATCGGCTGCATCGAACCGCCCGCATATTCCCCGCCCTCGATCGTGCACTGGGAATCGCGAAACGCCAGCCAGGCGCGCTGGCTGGCGAGCGTCGCCGCGGCATAGCCGAACCCGCCGCCGCGCGTGGTGTCGGCGGCGTCGCGCCGCTTCATCGCCGCATAGGTGCGCTGCCACTGGGCGGTCATCGTCGCATCGGCGGCCTTCCACGCGGCGCCGGCCTCCTGGTTCATCGCGGTCTGGGTCTGCGCGCCGGCCGGTGCCGCCACCAGCAACGCGGCGGACAGGGCGTAACGGATCATGCGGCATCCTCCTGTGGTGGCATGTTATGGCCGAGCAGACGCAGCACGTCCTCGGCCGCCTTGATGAGGTTCGTACCCGGACCGAAGATCGCCTGCACCCCCGCATCGCGCAGCGCCTGATAATCCTGCGCCGGGATGACGCCGCCGGCGATCACCTTGATGTCGGCACGGCCGGCATCGCGCAGGTGGCCGATCAGTTCGGGGATCAGCGTCTTGTGCCCCGCGGCGAGGCTGGATGCGCCGACGATGTCGACGTCGCTGTCCAGCGCCAGGATGGCGGCCTCCTTCGGCGTCTGGAACAGCGGGCCGGGGACGACCTCGAACCCCAGGTCGCCGAACATGCTGCTGACGAGGTTGGCGCCGCGATCGTGGCCGTCCTGCCCCATCTTGGCGACGAGCATGCGCGGCTTGCGGCCGAGGCGGCGTTCGGTCGCGGCGACACCGTCCGCCAGCCGCTCCCAGCGTATGTCGTCGGCATAGGCGCCGCCGTAGATGCCCTTCACCGGCGTCGGCTGCGTCCCGAACCGGCCGAAGACGTCCTCCATCGCGCTGCTGATCTCGCCCAGCGTCGCGCGCGCCCGCGCCGCATCGACCGCGAGCGCGAGCAGGTTGCCCGAACCGCGCGCGCCCTCGCGCAGCGCATCGAGCGCCGCCCGGCACGCCGCCGCGTCGCGCGTCGCCTTGACCCGCTCGATCCGCCGGATCTGCGATTCGCGCACCGCGACGTTGTCGACGTCGAGGATGTCGATCGGGTCCTCGTCCGCCTTGCGATATTTGTTCACCCCGACGATCACGTCTTCGCCGCGATCGACGCGCGCGGCTCTGGCGGCCGACGCCTCCTCGATCATCGCCTTGGGCCAGCCCGCCGCGACCGCCCTGGCCATGCCGCCTTCGGCCTGCACCCGCTCGATGATCTCCCACGCGCCATCGACGAGGCTCTGCGTCAGGCTTTCGACATAATAGGAGCCGCCGAGCGGATCGACGACCTTGGTCATCCCCGTCTCTTCCTGGATCACGATCTGCGTGTTGCGCGCGATCCGGGCGGAGAAATCGGTGGGCAGCGCGATCGCCTCGTCGAGCGCGTTGGTGTGCAGCGACTGGGTGCCGCCGAGCATCGCCGCCATCGCCTCGATCGTCGTACGCATGACGTTGTTGTACGGATCCTGCTCGGTCAGCGAGACGCCCGAGGTCTGGCAATGCGTGCGCAGCATCTTGGACCGTTCGTCCTGCGCGCCCAATTGCGTCATCGCGCGATGCCACAGCACCCGTGCCGCGCGCAGCTTGGCGATCTCCATGAAGAAGTTCATGCCGATCGCGAAGAAGAACGACAGCCGCCCGGCGAACCTGTCGATATCCAGACCCGATGCGACGCCGTATTTCACATATTCCATGCCGTCGGCGATGGTGAAGGCGAGCTCGTGGAGCTGCGTCGCCCCCGCCTCCTGCATGTGATAGCCGGAAATCGAGATGGAGTTGAACTTCGGCATCTCGCGGCTGGTATAGCCGAAGATGTCGCTGATGATCCGCATGCTCGGTTCGGGCGGGTAGATATAGGTGTTGCGGACCATGAACTCCTTCAGGATGTCGTTCTGGATGGTCCCGTCGAGCAATTCGCGGTCGACGCCCTGTTCCTCGCCCGCGACGATGAAGAAGGCGAGGATCGGGATCACCGCGCCGTTCATCGTCATGCTGACACTCATCTGGTCGAGCGGGATGCCGTCGAACAGGATCTTCATGTCCTCGACGCTGTCGATCGCGACGCCCGCCTTGCCGACGTCGCCGGTGACGCGCGGATGGTCGCTGTCATAGCCGCGGTGCGTGGCGAGATCGAAGGCGACGCTCAGACCCTTCTGCCCGGCCGCGAGGTTGCGGCGGTAGAAGGCGTTCGATTCCTCCGCGGTCGAGAAGCCGGCGTATTGCCGGATCGTCCACGGCCGCCCGGCATACATCGACGCGCGCACGCCGCGCGTGAACGGCGCGAAACCGGGCAGGCCCGGGTCCACCGGCGCGTCCTCGGCGGTGTAGAGCGGCTTGACCGCGATCCCCTCGGGCGTCGCCCAGATGAGGTCCTTGCCCTTCACCTCCTTCGCGGCGGCGGCTTGCCAGTCGGCGAGGTTCGGCTGCGGTGTTGGCTCGGGCGTCGCCGGCAGGGTCGGTGCGGCGCCGCTATCCTCGCCGGTGTTGGTTTCAATGATCGCCATCAGGCGTCTCCATCAGTTCGACCAGAACGCCGCCCATGTCCTTCGGGTGCACGAAGACGATCGGCGTGCCATGCGCCCCGATGCGCGGTTCGCCGAGCACGCGCGCGCCCTTCGCTTTTAGGTCGGCGACGGCGACGTGGATGTCGGGCACCTCGAAGCAGACGTGATGCTGCCCGCCGGCGGGATTGCTGCGCAGGAAGCCGGCGATCGGCGAGGTGTCGTCATAGGGTTCAATCAGCTCGATCTGCGTGTTGGGCGTGTCGATGAAACACACCTTCACCCCCTGCGCGGGCAGGTCGAACGGTTCGCCGATCACTGTCGCGCCGAGCAGGTTGCGATACGTCTCGATCGATCGGGCGATCGACGGCGTGGCGACGCCGACATGGTTGAGGCGGCCGAGGATCATGCGTGTTTTCCTCCCGTCATTGCGAGCGCAGCGCGGCAATCCAGGGCAACGCGCGCGACTCTGGATTGCTTCGCTGCGCTCGCAATGACGGCACAGGTGGGTGTGTCAGCCATGCATGATCTGCTCGTAAAGGTCGTGCCAGCCAGGATTCATCGCTTCGATCAGCGCGAGCTTTTTCGCGCGCGATCCGGCCTTGATCTGTTTCTCGCGCAGGATCGCCGCCTCCATCGTATCCGCCGCTTCGAACCAGACGAGCAGCTTGCAGCCGTAACGCTTGGTGAAGCCGTCCATCAGCCCTTCGCGATGTTCCCACGCTCGCCGCGGCAGGTTCGACGTCACGCCGACGTAGATCGTGCCGTTGCGGCCGCTCGCCACCATGTAGATCGTCGGGTGCATTCACAGCCCGCCCCCCGTCATTGCGAGCGTAGCGAAGCAATCCAGAGCCCCACATCCGGACACTCTGGATCGCGTCGCTTCGCTCGCGATGACGGGGTCACAGCGGAATATTGTCATGCTTCTTCCACGGATTCTCTAGGCTCTTGCCCTTGAGTTTCCGCAAGCCCAGCGCGATCCGCCGCCGGGTCGAGTGCGGCTGGATCACCTCGTCGATGAAGCCCTTGCTCGCCGCGACGAAGGGGTTGGCGAAGCGTGCCTCGTACTCGGCGGTACGCTCGGCGATCTCCTCGGGCGTTTTCCCGCGGAAGATGATCTCCACCGCGCCCTTCGCGCCCATCACCGCGATCTCGGCGGTCGGCCAGGCGTAGTTGAGGTCGCCGCGCAGATGCTTCGACGCCATCACGTCGTACGCGCCGCCATAGGCCTTGCGGGTGATGACGGTGATCTTGGGCACGGTCGCCTCGGCATAGGCGAAGAGCAGCTTCGCGCCATGCTTGATGATGCCGTTATGCTCCTGCGCGGTGCCCGGCAGGAAGCCGGGCACGTCGACGAAGGTCACGATCGGGATGTCGAACGCGTCGCAGAAGCGCACGAACCGCGCCGCCTTCTTCGAGGAATTGATGTCGAGCACGCCCGCCAGCACCATCGGCTGGTTGGCGACGAAGCCGACCGTGCGCCCCTCGATCCGGCCGAAGCCGGTGATGATGTTGCCCGCATGCGCCGGCTGGGTTTCGAAGAAGTCGCCTTCGTCGACGACCTTCCGGATCAGCTCGTGCATGTCATAGGGCTGGTTGGCGCTCGCCGGCACCAATGTGTCGAGGCTGGGCTCCAGCCGGTCCCACGCATCCGCGGTCGGGCGTTCCGGCACGGGTTCGCGGTTCGAGGCGGGCAGGAAGTCGATGAAGTCGCGCGCCGCCAGCAGCGCCTCGATATCGTTCTCGAACGCATTGTCGGCGACCGACGTCTTGGTGGTGTGCGTCACCGCGCCGCCCAGCGCCTCCTGTGTCACCACCTCGTTGGTCACCGTCTTGACCACGTCGGGGCCGGTGACGAACATGTAGCTCGAATCCTTCACCATGAAGATGAAGTCGGTCATCGCCGGCGAATAGACCGCGCCGCCCGCGCACGGCCCCATGATGAGGCTCAATTGCGGCACGACGCCCGATGCGAGCACGTTGCGCTGGAACACCTCGGCATAGCCGCCGAGGCTCGCCACGCCCTCCTGGATGCGCGCGCCGCCCGAATCGTTGAGGCCGATCACCGGCGCGCCGACCTTCAGCGCGGTGTCCATCACCTTGCAGATCTTCTGCGCGTGGCGTTCGGACAGCGACCCGCCGAACACGGTGAAATCCTGGCTGAAGACATAGACCAGCCGGCCGTTGATCGTCCCCGATCCGGTGACGACGCCATCGCCGGGGATGATCTGCGTCTCCATGCCGAAATCGACGCAATTGTGCTCGACGTACATGTCGATCTCTTCGAACGACCCTTCGTCGAGCAGCACGTCGAGGCGTTCGCGTGCGGTCAGCTTGCCCTTGGCGTGCTGCGCGGCGACGCGTTTTGCGCCACCTCCGGCTCTGGCAGCGGTACGACGGCGTTCGAGTTCGTTCAGCGTGGATGACATACAGGCTCCTGCTCGTCTCTCTCGCCCCGTGTAGCCCGATGCCGCAACTGTGGTTTTGCAAAATTGCAACCATGGGGTTTGCAAAGTAGGGCGAGCCGATGGCCGACGTTCCCCGCCCCCGTATCTTCGCCGGCGACCGCGTACGGGCGCTGCGCGCGCGCCTGTCGCTCAGCCAGACTGCGCTCAGCCGCCGGCTCGGCATCTCGACCAGCTATCTCTCGCAGATCGAAAGCGGCGACCGGCCGATCACCGGCGGCGTGCTGGGCGCGCTGGCCCGCGCCTTTCCGCTCGACTGGGTCGATGTCGCGCCCGAGGACGACAGCGCCGCGCTGGTCGGCGCGCTGGAGGCGGGAACCGATCCCTCCGTCCCCGCCGCGCTGCTGGACGAGGACGCCATCCTGCGCGGGCTGAAGCAGCAGCCGCTGGTGACGCGGCGGATGACCGCGCTCCATGCCGCGCTGCGCCGCTCGCAGGAGCAATTGCGCGTGCTCGACGACCGCGTCGACGCCAGCCAGCCGACGCTGCTGCCATGGGAGGAGGTGCGCGACTGGTTCCAGGGCAGCGGCAATTACATCGATCCGCTCGACCGGTTCGCCGAGGCGCTGGCCGACGCCCTGCCCGGCACGCGGTCGACCGCCACCCTGCTGACCGAACGGCTGCGCGATGCGCACGGCATCGCGGTGATCGAGGACGGCAGCGCGCTGCGCGCCTATGACGCCGCCCGCGCCACCCTGCTGATCGACGGCGCGCAGCCGATCGAGACGCGGCATTTCCAGCTCGCGCACCAGCTGATCCGGCTGGAGGCGGATGCGCTGATCGAGGGGATCGTCGCCGCCGCACCGCTGCGGTCGGACGCCGCGCGCGAACTGCTGCGCGTCGGCCTCGCCAATTACGGTGCCGGCGCGTTGCTGATGCCCTATGCCCGGTTCCGCGCCGAGGCCCGCCGGTGCCGCCACGACGTCGATGCGCTGCGCCAGCGGTTCGGCGTCAGCTTCGAACAGATCTGCCACCGCCTGTCGACGCTGCAGCGGCCCGGCGCGCCCGGCATCCCCTTCTTCTTCTGCCGCATCGACATGGCGGGCAACATCACCAAGCGCCATTCCGCCACCCGGCTGCAATTCGCGCAATATGGCGGCGCCTGTCCGCTGTGGGTGGCGCATGAGGCGGTCGCCATCTCCGACCGCATCCTCGTCCAGGTCGCCGAGATGCCCGACGGCGCGCGCTACGTGTCGATGGCCAAGGGGCTGGTGAAGGCGACCGCCAGCTACCGCCGCACGCCGCGCCGCTATGCGGTGGTGCTGGGGTGCGAGGTCGAACATGCCGGCGATTTCGTCTACGGCGACGGCCTCGACGTCGGCGGGGCGGGCAGCGCCACCCCGATCGGCCCGTCCTGCCGCATCTGCCCCCGCCGCGACTGCGACCAGCGCGCCTTCCCCCCGGCAGGCCGCGAATTGCTGATCGACCCCGACCGCCGCACGATCGTACCCTATGCGTTCGAGTGATGCGCTGCGCCGTCGGGTTGATGACACCGCCGGACGATGGCCACGATCCGTTCGGGAGCACGCGCCGCGGCGGGTTCGTCCCGGACGATCGCGCCGACCGTCGCTGCGCGCGTGGCGATCGAAGGATCCTTCACCACCTGTGCGATGGCCGCTTGCGCCGCCGCTTGGCGAAACGCTGCCGGACGGATCGTGGCCCCAATCCCCAGCCGGGTAATTCGCGCACCATTGTCGAACTGATCGCCGAAGAAGGGGACGACCAGCTGCGGCACGCCTGCGCGCGCATTGCCTGACCGATGGTGCCGATGCCGCCGTGATGCACTACCGCCGCCGCACGCCCGAACAATCGGGAATGCGGCACATAGCCCATCCGCATAACGTCTCCGGCATCGTCACGCAGGCCGGATTCGCCCGTTAGCAGTACCGCGCGTCGGCCCAGTTTCCGTGTCGCCGCGATCGCCTCGTCATAGAAATCGCCAGGCGCATGGACAACGAAGGAGCCTAGCGTGAATACGATCGGTGGGGGGCCGCGGTCGAGAAACGCCGTTAGTGCGGGATCGAGCGGAGCGGAGAAACCATGCTCGCTGTCGAACAATGGAAAGCCGATCGCCTCCGTTCCCGGCGGCGCATCGGGTTGCACCGTCGCGAGCAGCGGCGAGTAACAGCAGAGCGTCGCCACCTGCGCTGGCAACGGATCGAACATCGGCGTCGCACGATGTGGTCGCAGGCCGTGTGCGGTTCGGACGCGCGCCACGGCACCGCCGTATCGCGCCCGGACGGCAAGGCGCAGCATCGTAAGCAGCCCGGCGTTCCATCGCCGTCCGATCGGTCCGGCCGGGGCGTGCGCCATCATTGCCGATTCCGGTGCTACCGGTGGATCGCAGCCAGACAGCATCGCCATCGGTTGCAGATTGAGCGCGACCAGCGGCAGGCCGCGCTTCTCGGCGACAATCCCCGCCGCTAGCGCATACATCGATCCGACGATCACATCGGCATCGCCGGCCAGCGCATCGAGAGCGATGGTACTGTCGGCAAGCGCGGGGAGGATCACGGACTCGATCATGAAACTGCGCTGCGTCAGCACCCGGTGCGCGGCCTCCGCCGCATCGATTCCCAGTCGTGCGCAGATCGTCGCGAAGCCTGGCAGGATCGCCTCGGCGGCGAGCCCCGTGCCGTGCACCTTGTCGACGTGATCGGCCGGCACCGCGAGCAGTACGTCATGCCCCTGTGCCTGCAGCGCCAGCCCGATCGCGATAAACGGGTGGAGATCGCCGAGTGATCCGATCGTGACCAGCAGCGCTTTCATCGCCATACCCCCGATCGCGGTGGTACACCGATTTAATGACGATACGAATCGGGATCGGCGGCTGGACCTACGAGCCGTGGCGCGGGACCTTCTATCCCGCCAAATGGCCGCAGAAGCGCGAGCTCGAATATGCCGCGTCGCAGCTGTCGGCGATCGAGATCAACGGCACATATTATTCGAGCTTCAAGCCCGCCAGCTTCGCCAATTGGGCGGTGGCGGTGCCGGACGGCTTCGTCTTCGCGGTCAAGGCATCGCGCTATTGCACCAACCGCAAGGTGCTGGCCGAGGCGGGGGAATCGATCGAGCGCTTCGTCGGGCAGGGGATTGTCGAACTGGGCGACAAACTCGGCCCGATCCTGTGGCAGTTCATGGCGACCAAGAGGTTCGACGCGGACGACATGGCCGCGTTCCTCAAGCTGCTGCCGGCATCCCACGCCGGCGTACCGCTGCGCCATGCGGTGCAGGTGCGGCACGAGAGCTTCGCCGATCCCGCCTTCGTCGCGATGGCGCGGGCGGCGAACGTCGGAATCGTCTATGCCGATTCGACCGACTATCCGGCGATCGCCGACGTCACCGCCGACTTTGTCTATGCCCGGCTGGAGGCGGCGGAGGAGGAGAATCCGGCGGGCTATACCGACGCCGCGCTCGACGACTGGGCGAGGGCGGCGCGGACGTGGCAGGCGGGCGGATCACCCGACGGCCTGCCCTATGTCACCCCCGACACGCCCGCGAAGGCGCAGCGCGACACGTTCGTCTTCTTCATCAACGGCGCCAAGGTCCGCGCGCCCCATGGGGCGATGGCGCTGATCGCGCGGCTGCGCTGATCCCGGCGTCCGTCCGGGGATGACCCGGATGGTCCCCCTCAATCCACCTTGAACAACCGCAGCGGCGAATCCTTCGGCAGCGGTAGCGGCGTCAGCCACGCCGGCAGCTCGCCATGCGCCAGCTGGTCGTAGAAGCCGCCGGGATCGCGGGCGCGATAGTTGGTCGATTCCGAATGGTTCGGGCAGAGCATCAGCATCGTCGCGCCATGGCGGCGGATGATCGCATGCGCTTCGTCCGCCGACCGGCCGAAGGCGTGCTGGACGTCGAGGATCGCGGCGCCGTTGCGGTGATACGGGCCGGCGATCGCATCGTGATGCGTCACGGTGATGAGCCGTGGTCCCAGGTCGACGAAGGTGAAGATCGTCTGCGCCGGATAGCGGTCGAGCGCCTTCAGCACCGTGTAGCGCACGCAATTGCCGGTCGAGCCGTTGACCCGCTTCGTATAGGCATTGGGCCGGTCGACCGGCAGATATTTGATGATGAGCCCGGCGAACAGGCCCGACACGAGCAGGAACGCCGCCACCGTGCCGCCGATCCGCACCGGCATCGAGCGGTGGCCGAGCAGCCACGGCAGCACGATCCAGCCGAGCAGCGTCGCGCCCGGCACCGCGAGCAGCTGCGCCGCCGGTCCGGCGCGCACCTGCCACAGCAGCATCAGGCAGGCGAAGGTGACGAACAACGCCACCGCGGTCCAGCCGATCAGCGCCTTCGTGCCGCGCGCACGCCAGGCGCCGAGCAGGACGCCGACGACGCCGACGACCGGCAGCGCCGCGATCGGGAAACCGAGGCGGAAGGCGTGCTTGTAGATCGGCTTGGCCTCGCGGACGTTGTTCAGCCAGTTCTTCTCCAGCTCGGGCGAGACGCCCTCGGGCCGTGCAAGGCATTGCGGGAAGAAATGGACGAAGCCGGCGACGATCACCGCGCCCGCCAGCACCGACAGGCCGAGGCGCAGGTTGCGCGCCGCCGGGTCGAGCCGCGCGAGCAGGAACAGCAGCGCTCCCGCCGCGACGCAGACGCTCAGCCACACCGGGGTCAGCGCATCGCAGCGCATCGCATGATTGGCGTCCGATGCGAACGCCGCGAAGCCGATCGCGCTGCCGCCGCCGAGGCTGAGGGCATAGGCCTGCAACCGCGTCGATTCGACCCGGTCCCAGACCCAGCGCAGCGCGAGGATCGCACCCGCCATCGCGCAATAGGGCAGCATCTCCAGCCCGATCGACAGGCTGACCGCACTGGCGAGGCCGACCATCAGCCCGCCGCGCGCACCCCTGGGATCGCACAGGCCGGCGACGGTCAGGCTCAGCATCGCGAGCTGCCAGCCGTGATGGTCGATCCGTTCGGGCAGGAACATCAGCATCGTCGCCGACGTGCCGAGCAGGAAGACCAGCGCCAGCGGCCAGGCGCGCGGATCGATCAGTCGCCGCACCGTCGCCGCGACCCCCAGCATCGCGATCGACAGCGGCAGCAGCGGCGCGATCCCGCAGGCCAGTCGCTCCGCCCAGAAGTTGCTGGTGAACAGGCGAAAGAACAGGATCAGCCCGGCGATCGGCAGGTCGACGATGCGGCTCCAGTGGATGTCGAACCCGACCGGCGGGTTGAGCCGATAGTTGCGCAGGTCGTACCAGGGCTGGCCCGCCAGCCACGCGCGCACCTGCATCAGCCGCATATTGTCGTCGGTGTCGCCCAGCGACAGCCAGCGCACCAGATTCCAGTCGCTCCAGATGTACCAGACCGCCACCGCCAGCCAGGCGATCAGGGTCAGCGCGATCCAGTGCCGGTCGATGGCGTCGACGAGGCGACCGCGTGCCGTGGGAGCGGGGGGGAAAGTGTTCAACTGCTGCGACCCTTGAATTACCGTTCCGTTCCCGGCCCATTGCCTTTAGGGCGGGCAGGATGGCGAGGGAAGCACCGGCACGACTGGCAGGATTGCGCGACAGCGGCATGCTCGGGCAGATCGTCCGCTTCGGGATCGCCGGGGGCCTGTCGACGCTGATCTATTCGGCCGTCTACCTGCCGCTGACCATCTGGGTCTTTCCCCGCGAACATGCCGTCTATGCCGTCCCGTTCGCCTTTGCCGTGGCGGTCACCGCCGGCTATGTCCTGCACAGTCGCTGGAGCTTCCGCGACCATGGCTCGGGCAGCCGCGGGCGGCGGCAACAGGCGCAGTTCGTCGGCGTGCAGGCGTCGGGCATGGCGCTGAACGCCGCCATCACCTGGATCGGCACCGCGCTGCTCGGCCTGCCGGCCTGGGCGCCGCTGCTGCCCGCGGTGGCGCTCGCCACCATCTTCACCTTCATCCTCAACCGCTGGCTGGTGTTCGCGTAACTATGGATCGCATCGTCTACGACCGGATGGCCGCGCATGATTCCACCCATTGGTGGTATCGCGCGCGCCGCGACATCCTCAGCGATTATCTGACCCGCTACGGCGCCCTCCCGAAGGACGCGCGCATCCTCGAGATCGGCTGCGGCACCGGCCACAACCTGCCGATGCTCGCCGCGTTCGGCGAGGTCGACGCGATCGAGATCGATCCCGCCGCGCGGGACATCGCCAGCGCGCGGCTCGGCAAGCCGGTCGGCGATGCGCCCTTGCCCGACCTGCCCGGCGTGCCGCGCGGCCGCTACGATCTCGTCGCGGTGCTCGACGTCGTCGAACATATCGCCGACGACGTCGCCGCGCTGAAGGGGATGGCGAGCCTGCTCAGGCCCGGCGGCAAGATCCTGATCGCGGTGCCGGCGCACCAATGGCTGTGGAGCGCGCACGACGTGGTGAATCACCACCACCGCCGCTATTCCAAGGCGTCGCTGACGACAGCGATCGCGGCGGCGGGGCTGAAACCCCGCAAGCTCACCTATTTCAATTCGCTATTGTTCCCGCTGGCGGCGGCGGCGCGCATCGCGGGGCGGCTGACCGGCCGCGACGACAGCGACGATTCGCCCCCCGCCAAACCCCTCAACGCGCTGTTCGAGACGATTTTTCGCCTCGAACGCCACGCGGTCGGTCGCGTCCCGCTGACGCTCGGCGTCTCGATCGTGACGCTCGCAGAACCGAAATAGGCCGAGCCTCCCTCTCCCCGCCGGGGAGAGGGAGGAAGGGTCACTCCGCCGCGCGCCGCTCCTCGGCGTCGGCCACCTCGAACTCGGGTGAGGGTTCGGCGGCGTTGAATCCCAGCGTCGAATGGCCCTTCACCGGTCCGGCGATGTCCGCCACCAGATAGAGCGGCCGCCGCTTCGATTCGATGTAGAGCCGGCCGAGATACTCGCCGATCATGCCGAGCACGAACATCTGCACCGCGCTCAGCACGGTGACGACCAGCATCGTCGAGGTCCAGCCCTGCACCGGCGATCCCTCGAAGAACCCCCACAGGATGTAGAAGAGCAGCAGCAGCGACGCGCCGGCGAGGATCACCGAGGCATGGCTGGCGAAGCGCAGCGGCGCGGTCGAGAAACCGGTGACCGCATCGAAGGCGAGGCGCACCATCTTGCCGAGCGGATAATTGGTCTCGCCCGCATGCCGTTCGGCGCGGTCGTACGGAAAGGGGACCTGGCGGAATCCCACCCAGGCGACCATGCCGCGGATGAAGCGCGCCTGTTCGGGCAGCGACAGCAGCGCGTCGAGCGCGCGGCGGCTCATCAGCCGGAAGTCGCCGGTGTCGAGCGGGATCGGCGTGTCGGTGACGCGGTCGAGCACGCGATAGAAAGCGGCCGCGGTCGCCTTCTTGAAGATCGTCTCGCCCTGACGCTTGCGGCGCACCGCATAGACGACGTCCGCCGCCTGCGCCGCCATCGTCGCGCGCATGTCGGTCAGCAATTCGGGCGGGTCCTGCAGATCGGCGTCGATGATGAGGATTTGCGCGCCCGAACACAGGTCCAGCCCCGCGGTCAGCGCCAGCTGGTGGCCATGGTTGCGCGACAGGTTGATCGCGACCAGCCGCGGGTCGGCCGCGGACAGGCGCTGCATCACCGCCCAGCTGTCGTCGCGGCTGCCGTCGTTGATGAGAACGATCTCGTGATCGTCGCCCACCGCCGCAGTCGCCGCCGCCGACACGCGCGCGTGCAGCAGCTCCAGGCACGCGGCCTCGTTGTAGCAGGGGATGACGACGGACAACGCGGGGCGGTACATAAGATACCGCCCTTAACGCGTCGCCGGCCCGTCATCCATACGTAACGTATTGGTGCGCTATCCCAGCAGCGTGCTCAGCACGTCGGGATGGAAGGCCCAGCCGGCGAAACCGCACAGCGACAGGAACAGCCCGAACGCGGCGAAGCCCCAGGCGGCGCCCAGCAGCCAGCCGCTCTCGGCCAGCGCCGCGACCGCGCAGATCGAGATGGCGGTGGCGATCGCCGCCTCGCTCGCGTCGAACTGGTCGTCGTGGACGTTGAGCGCGTCGTAGCGGTCGCCCGCCGCCCGGGCCGCCACGGCCAGGCGTGGCGCCTCGCGGCGATAGCGCGCGGCATCGGTGGCGAGCCGGTCCGATGGCGGCGCGCGCATCGCCGCGAGTTGCAGCTGCGCGATCTCGGTAACGCGCAGCTTGGTGCGCGTCGCCTGATATTCATTCCACAGGTCGACCGAGCGCGCCTGCGCCTGGTCCATCGCCTGGACGATGTTGCCGTCCTTGATATTGCCCAGTCCCATCGCGACCGACAGGACGACGACGGTGACCGCGACGCGGCGGTTGAGGCGTTTGTCCTTCGCCTCGGCGCTGACCTCGAACTCCATGGCGCCGCCCTTGCCGCCCGGGGCACGGCGGCGCCAGTGAATTGCCTGTCATCCGCGCGTCAGGAATAGTCCTTCAGCTCGTCGCCGGTGATGTGGACGACGTGGAGCACGTTGGTCGATCCCGGCGTGCGGAACGGCACGCCCGCCATCACGATCACGCGGTCGCCCGCCTTGGCGATGCCGGTGCGCAGCGCCATGCGCTTCGCCTTGCCGACCATGTCCTCGAACGATTCGACGTCGCGGGTGTGGACCGCATGCGTGCCCCACAACAGGCCGAGCCGGCGCGCGGTGTCGCGGCTCGGCGTCAGCACCAGGATCGGCACCGACGGCCGTTCGCGCGCGATGCGGCGCGCGGTCGATCCCGAGGTGGTGAAGCAGATGATCGCGGTCGCCGACGTCGTCTTGGCGATCTGCTTGGCCGCCTCCGCCAGCGCGTCGGCGGTGGTCGGATCGGGCCGCATCACGGTGAAGTGGACGCGGTCGCCATGCATCGGATCGCCTTCGACCGAGATGCCGATCGAATTCATCATCGCGACCGATTCGACCGGCCACGCGCCCGCCGCGCTCTCCGCGGACAGCATGATCGCATCGGCGCCGTCGTAGATCGCGGTGGCGACGTCGGACACCTCGGCGCGGGTCGGCGACGGGCTCTGGATCATCGATTCGAGCATCTGCGTCGCGACGACGACGGGGCGGCCGAGCCGGCGCGCCGTCTCGACGATCCGCTTCTGCAGCGGCGGCACCGTCTGCGGCGGCAGCTCGACGCCCAGGTCGCCGCGCGCGACCATCACGCCGTCGCACATCTCGACGATCTCCTCGAGCCGGTCGATCGCCGCCGGCTTCTCGATCTTGGCGAGCAGCGCCGCCTTGCCGCCGATCAGCTTGCGCGCCTCGGCCAGATCCTCGGGCCGCTGCACGAACGACAGCGCGATCCAGTCGACGCCCTGTTCGACCGCAAAGGCGAGGTCGCTGCGGTCCTTTTCGGTCAGCGCCGCCATCGGCAGCACCACGTCGGGGACGTTCAGCCCCTTGTTGTTCGACAGCGGGCCGCCGACCTCGACCGTCGTCTCGATCCGCTCGGGGCCGTGATCGGTGACGCGCAGCACCAGCTTGCCGTCGTCGAGCAACAGGCGGGCGCCCGGCTCGATCGCGGCGAAGATCTCCTTGTGCGGCAGCTCGACGCGGGTCGCGTCGCCGGGCGTGGGATCGCGGTCGAGCACGAAGGTGCTGCCGCTTTCCAGCACGGTCCGGCCGCCCTCGAACCTGCCCACGCGCAGCTTGGGACCCTGCAGGTCCGCGAGGATCGTGGTCGGCCGCTGGAACTCGCGCTCGAGCCCGCGGATCGCCTCGATCACCGCGACCTTGGACTGCTGGTCGCCGTGGCTCATGTTGACGCGGAACGCGTCCGCGCCCGCCTGGAACAGCGTCGCGATCATCTCGGGTGTATTGCTCGCCGGACCTAGGGTCGCGAGCACACGCACTTTCCGCGAGCGGGGCGCGATGGCAGTGGTCATAGAAAGGGGCTCCTGGGGAATGGCCGCGACCTCCTCTAAACCCTATCTAGGCGCGATCAACCTTCGGAAAGACCCGCATGACCGACAAACTCGATGCCCTGCCCGATGCCGTCGCGGCACAGGCGTTCCGCCGCCTCGTCCGCCATCTGCGCCATCGCACCGATGCGCAGAACGTCGATCTGATGGGCCTGTCGGGCTTCTGCCGCAACTGCCTGTCCGACTGGATCGAGGAGGCGGGCGATCTGCCCAGGGCGGAGGCGCGCGAGACGATCTACGGCATGCCGCAGGCGGAGTGGAAGGCGCGCTACCAGACCGAGGCGACGCCCGACCAGCTCGCGCGGATGGAGGAGAGCGTCAAGCGCAATGCGGGGCGCGAAGAGGCGCTGGACGACGCGCTCGACGACAGCTTCCCGGCGAGCGACCCGCCCGCGATGACCGAACCCGGCCGCGGCTAAGGCCGGGGTTGAGCGCGACGTGGTAAACGCCTAGACGCCCGCCCCTACCGGTCGAAACCGGTATCCTTTCAGCGAATCATATGAGGGCCGCGCACCAGCCGCGGCGGGGTGGGACAATGGCGGACGAACGGCAAGAAGGCATGGGCGGCGGTCAGGTCGCAGCGGACGAACTGCGCCTGCTGATCGAGCGCGCCGAACGGCTCGAGGAAGAGAAAAAGGGCATTTCGGACGACATCAAGGACGTGATGGCCGAGGCCAAGGGTCGCGGCTACGACCCCAAGGCGATCCGCAAGATCCTCTCGATCCGCAAGAAGAAGAAGGAAGAATATCAGGAGGAGGAGGCGATCCTCGAGGTATACATGCAGGCGCTCGGCATGATCTGACCGGCAGGCGGCTTGACCGGTCGTCCGGGGCTGTATTAATCGCATAAGTCACGTTGCGATGGAGCCTGCCCCGATGACCGCCCGTCTTGCCGCCGTCCTGATCGTTGCTGCGGTCGCCTCGCCCGCGACCGCGCGCGTCGCCGACACCGCGGCGGTGGAGCAGGTCGTCGACCGCTTCAACGCCGCCCGGGCGGCTTTCGACCCTGTCGCGCTCGGCGCCACGCTGGCGCCCGATTACGAAGAAATCTCGCCGGTCGGCGATGTCGACGATCGCGCCGAGGTCCTCGGCTTCTACCGCGCCGACCAGCGCAAGGCCGGGCCGGTGATCCAGAGCAGCGAACGCCGCAGCGCGATCCACGGCCCGTTCGGGATCGCGACGGAGCGTCTGTCCTTTACGATGACGCGTCCCGATGGCGCGACGATGACCCGCTCGCTCCGCGCCCGCTATGTCGCGGTGCGCAGCGGCGCCGGCTGGAAGCTGGTGTCGGCGCAATATACCCCGGTGCCGCCGGCGAAATGACGCTCGGGTGACGATCCTCGCGTTCTCGCTCGGCTTCGTCGCGATCAATCTGCTGACCGTGTTCGCCTTTGCGCATGACAAGGCGCGGGCCGTCTCCGGTGGCTGGCGGGTGCGCGAATCGACCTTGCTGGGCCTCGCCCTGATCGGGGGATCGCCGGGTGCCGTCTGGGCGCGGCACCGTTGGCGTCACAAGACCCGCAAGCAACCCTTCGCGACCTGTCTCGACCTGATCTTTATGGTCCATGCCGGACTGGCCGTCGGGCTGGCGACGCTGCTGATCCGGTAGATCCGGGCCGATCGTGACCCGGGGTCGGGGGGCTATGCCGCCTCGCTCGCCGCGGTCGTCCATCCCAGTCGCGGGATCGTGATCGAGCGCTTCCCCGACAGGTCGACGCGCGCGACGAACAGCTCGCGGCTTTCGATATAGCCGATCAGGCGGCGCACCCGGCCGAGCGAACTGGTGCCGTACGTCTCGGCCATCGCCGCATCCGACGGGCACGGCTCGCCGTTCTTCGCCGCGCGTGCGACCAGCAGGAAGGCGCCGATCATATCGTCGGGCAGCGAATAGGCGAGCTCCATGGCCTCCGCCCATTGCGGGTCGGTGACGTCGAAGATGCCGGCACGCGCCGCCGACAGCCGCCGGGTGAAGCCGGGCAGGTCGAGCGGCGGTTTCGCCAGCCCCGCCATCCGGCAGCGCACCTGGAAATCCTGGAACAGCACCGAGGGCGGGCGCAGCGCCGAATCGCGGTCCGCGACGATCGCCTCGAGCACGGCGGCATAGATCGCCTCGACCTCGCCGTCCGACTTGTCGGGCAGCGGCGCGAGCGTCGTCTGCTGCGACACCGGCCGTTCGATCGTGTCGAGCAGTTCGTCCGCGGGCACCCGGCGGGGCCGCGAATCGAAGCTCATCGGCAGTTGCGGCGCCTCTTCGGGCGGCGGGGCGAAGATCAGCTGCTGCAGGTTTTCGGCGGGCGCGGTCGGCAGCGGCGTCAGCTTGGGGCTGCCGCTGCGCGCCGAGGTCGCGACCTGGCCGATCTTGACCGTGATCGGCCGCCGCGACACCGCCGGCCCCAGTGCGAGGAAGGTGCCGCGCGCCAGATCGCGGATCACATCGGCCTGCCGCCGCTCCATGCCGAGCAGGTCGGCGGCGCGCGCCATGTCGATATCGAGGAAGGTGCGCCCCATCAGGAAGTTCGACGCCTCCGCCGCGACGTTCTTGGCGAGCTTCGCCAGCCGCTGCGTCGCGATCACGCCGGCGAGGCCACGCTTGCGGCCACGGCACATCAGGTTGGTCATCGCCGACAGGGACGCGCGCCGCACCTCTTCGGCGACCTCGCCGCCGGTGACCGGCGCGAACAATTGCGCCTCGTCGACCACGACCAGCGCCGGATACCAATGGTCGCGCGGCGCATCGAACAGAGCCGACAGGAAGGCGGCGGCGCAGCGCATCTGTCCCTCCGCCTCCAGCCCCTCGAGGCTCAGCACGACCGAGGCGCGATGTTCGCGCAGCCGCGTCGCGATCCGCGCGATTTCCGGCACCGAATAGTCCGCCGCCTCGATCACGACATGGCCGTACGGCCCGGCGAGCGTGACGAAGTCGCCCTCCGGATCGATCACCACCTGTTGCACCTGTCCCGCCGATCCTTCGAGCAGGCGGCGCAGCAGGTGCGACTTGCCCGACCCCGAATTGCCCTGGACGAGCAAGCGGGTGGCGAGCAGTTCTTCGAGGTCCATGGTCACGGGCGCGCCGCGCTCGTCGCTGCCCATGTCTACGCTGACGGTCATTGTGGCTGCGTTTGGCGTATCCGGGGGGGCGGGGGCAAGCGGTTTGCGGCGATTGCCGGTTCGCGACCGCTCCACTACGGCACCGGTCGATCCCTGCCGCCCGAGGAGGCCCCATGTCGCCGATCCCGCTCGCCGATCTCGCCCAGCGCCTGTTGCG
>Ga0209630_10000428_pt1 | contig 47841 bp, 76 predicted proteins | sample COG_01_FD_184745 | JGI IMG/M metagenome (GOLD analysis project Ga0209630, IMG submission 184745) | Pelagic Microbial community sample from North Sea - COGITO 998_met_01 (SPAdes) (version 2) | ecosystem: Environmental > Aquatic > Marine > Neritic zone/Coastal water | place: Helgoland, sampling...
GCAGTAAGTATGTGGTTACGACAAAATATAGTTTGTAGGCTTGACAAACCAGTCAAACTAATGTATAATATGTTATTAAATAATGAAGGAGTGAAACATGGCAAAAAATCATCAAACAGAAAACCCACTATTCAAAGCACTAATCAGGCAATCAGAGGCTGATATCGCAACTGCGTTTGCTTCGTTAGTGATTCATTTTGATAACCCATCATCAGATGGTGCAATTATCAAATCAATGCAATGTCAACTAGACAAAATTGCAACGGCAGAAAAAAGAATTGAAACACTAAACAAACATTTCAACAATACTCAAATATAATTAATGAAGTTCTACACAAGTGTACTTCCCTACAGAGGTCGGTTGTTAGTTCGTGGTGTCGATAAAGACGGTGCCCAAAAGAAATATAGAATTAATTATAAACCATCTCTGTTTGTTCCAGTCGGCAAAGAAACTAAGTATAAGACTTTAGATGGTCGTAATGTTGCAAAAGTAAAATTTGATAGTATCCCTGAGGCCACGAAGTGGGTGAATGAGTATAAGAATGTTACGAACTTTGAATACTTTGGCAATACAAGACATCAATATCCATTTATTGCAGATGAGTTCCCTGGCAAAGTCGATTGGGATTTATCGCAGATAAAATTACTTTCAATTGATATTGAGTGTGAGAGTGAAAATGGTTTCCCTAGTCCTGACAAAGCAGCCGAACCTTTAATCTGTATCACAGTAAAAGACCATACATCTAAAAAGATTATCGTCTTTGGTATGGGAAACTTTGTCAACGATAGAGATGATGTTCAATACATTAACTGTTCAACAGAAACACATTTGATTGAAACATTCACTAAGTTTTGGGTTGAATACAACCCCGACATCATTACTGGTTGGAATGTAAAGTTCTTCGATATGCCTTATCTGATGAATCGTTTCAAACATCTGATGGGTGAAGAATGGATTCTACAATTCAGTCCTTGGGGTGTTGTTGAGAATCGAAGTGCAAGAATTACTGCAAAAGGATATAATCGTGAAGAAAGTTTCTATGACATTCTAGGCGTTGATGTTCTTGATTATCTTGACCTGTATCGTAAACATACTTTTGTCAGACGAGAGAGTTACAAACTTGACCATATCGGTGAAGTTGAGCTTGGTCAAAACAAATTAGACAATCCGTATGATACATTCAAAGAGTTTTATCAGAACGACTATCAACGATTTGTAGAATACAATATACAAGATGTCGAACTAGTTGACAAGTTAGAAGATAAGATGCAATTGATTGCCTTACATTTGACTATGGCCTATGAGGCGAAAGTGAACTATCAAGATGTGTTCGGTCAAGTAAGAATATGGGATTGTATTATCTACAACCATCTTCGTTCAAAGAATATTGTTCCACCTGCCATACAAGAATCTAAAACATCTGATGGTTATGAAGGTGCCTATGTAAAGGACCCTGTTGTTGGTTTTCATGATTGGATTTGTAGTTTCGATTTGAACAGTCTATATCCACATTTGATTATGCAATACAATATATCGCCTGAAACAATGGTTGGTTTTGAGCCGAATCGTGTGAATGTAGAAAACATGTTGAACGAGAAGTCTGACTTGTCCGATTTAGATGGTAGAACGATAACGCCAAATGGTGCTCAGTTTAGAACTGACAAGCGTGGCTTTCTTCCTGAACTGATGGATACGCTATACAAAGAACGAGTTATTTATAAAAAGAGAATGTTGGAAGCACAGAAGATGTATCAACAGACTGGCGATAAGAAATACGAGTTTGAGATTGCAAAGAATCACAACATTCAGTTGGCAAGAAAGATTGCATTGAATAGTGCCTATGGTGCAATCGGCAATCAATACTTTAGATACTTTGATGTTCGACATGCAGAAGGCATTACTATGGCAGGCCAGTTGACGATTCGATGGATTGAAAGAGATGTGAATGAGTTTCTAAATAAGTTATTAAAAACAAAGAGTGTAACTTATGTTGTGGCTTCTGACACAGACTCCATTTACATTCGATTGGGTGCAGTTGTTGATAAGATATTTAAAGACAAGTCTGACACAAGAAAGATTGTGAGAATCATGGATAAGTTTTGTAATGAAACAATACAACCACAAATCGATAAGTCGTTTGATAAACTTGCAGAGTATGTAAATGCGTTTGAACAAAAGATGATTATGAAACGAGAAGTGATTGCAAACAAAGGTATCTGGACTGCAAAGAAACGATACATCTTAAATGTTTACAATGATGAGGGCGTTGAACTGAAACAGCCTAAACTAAAAATCATGGGCATCGAGGCAGTAAAAAGTTCTACACCTGCCCCATGTCGTGTGAAGATTAAAGAGGCTCTCAATGTGATTATGACAAAAGATGAAAACGCATTGATACAGTTTATTGAAGATTTTAGAAAGGAGTTTAAACAGTTGCCGCCACATGAGATTGCTTTTCCTCGTTCATGCAACAATCTAAAGAAGTATGCTTCGTCAACTACAATCTATCAGAAGTCTACACCAATGCATGTTCGTGGCTCTTTATTGTATAATAATCTGTTGAAGAAAAACAAGTTAAAGAAGTATGAAACTGTGCAAGAAGGCGACAAGATTAAGTTTGTTCAATTGAAAGAACCTAATTCGTTGAGAGAGAATGTAATATCTTTTATTAGTGTTCTTCCAAAAGAATTTGATTTGCATAAGTACATTGATTATGATAGTCAGTTTGATAAATCGTTTTTAGAGCCATTGCGATTTATTGTTAATGCAATCGACTGGAGTTTTGAGCGACAGTCAACACTGGATGATTTTTTCTGATGAGAGTAATACCTTTTTGTGGATATCCAATTTGCATAATAAAGACTAACGAAATACTTAATGATGATGAGTTAAGGTTTTTAAAAAGTTTAGATAATAAACAACATATGGAAACTCTAAACACTAGGACTAAATTAACCAAAAGCGTTAATATCCTAAATAATATTGAGTTGACAAGAATTAAAGATTTTGTTTGGAAATATTTTTGTGATTATGTAGATAATGTTTTAGAAGTTGAAAATGATTTCTACATGTGCAATAGTTGGGGAACAATTCAACAAAAAGGTGATTATCACCCCAGCCACAATCACCCAAACGCTGTGTTTAGTTCTGTGTTTTATGTTCAGACCTCTAATAGTAGTATTACTTTTGCTATTGATAGGTCTAAAATTATGGAAGGATTTCTACTTGATTTTAAAATTAAAAACTATAATTATTTTAATGCACTATCGTGGAAAGTACCAGTTGAAACTGGCGACATGATAATATTTCCAGGCGAGTTACAACACGAATCGCAAGTGCATGATGGCGATGATGAAAGAATGATAATAGGCTCAAGTTACTTTGTTGAAGGCAACCTAGGATTTGATAATAATTACAATTCAATAAAAATATATAATGCAGATAATTGATGACATACTAACTTCAGAAGAGGCTGACCATATTGAAAGAACGATAATCAATGACCGCTTTCCTTGGTTTCTACAGGCAGGTGATAGTACAGTTACACCAGATATTGCTGAATTGTATAAGAACGATAAGAATGTAAAAGACCATTTTCAATTTGTACATGACGCTATAGTTTGGAATGATACTCTACAAAGTTTTTACAAATCAAAATATAGTAAGTTGTGTCAAAAGACATTAGATAGATTTATGCAAAGAACTGGTTATGCTAATTGGGAGTCGTATGATATTTTAAGAAGTAAAATTAATCTTACACCTCAATATAAAAATGCAAAGTATGGTTATGGTGTGCCACATACAGATGACAAAGAACCTCATATGGTGATAATATATTATGTTAATGACTCTGATGGTGATACATGTCTTTTTGATAATGATAATAAAGTACAACATAGAATTGCGCCAAAGAAAGGTAGATTTTTAGTTTTTGATGGTAATCGAAAACATGCTGGCTCACATCCTTATTATAGTAATTACAGGGCTGTTATTAATAGTAACATTAGGTTTAGATGAATTCTACATGGAATGCACAATTCGGTGAGTTATCAGATGATGTAGTAAAGGCTATTATTAATACTGGTTGGAGTCATCCCATAGAAAGACATGGCGAAGATGAAGAAGTAACTAATGGAATTAGTAGAAGTTCGACAAACACATACATCGACCTTTTAGATGAGCCTGAATTAAAAGATTTATTATGGCACTATGTTCGTTCACATAATAAGAACTTTTATAATTTTGATTTGACTGATTTAGAGTCGCCACAATTTGCTGTTTATAACGAGGGCAATCATTATCAATGGCACCAAGATATGTATCTTAATGAAATTTTCCCTGATATGTTTCATAGAAAATTATCTATGACTATTCAGTTGAGTGATGGGGATGATTATGAGGGTGGTGATTTTGAAATAGGCGATTCATCTTGGGCAGAATATGATAAAGAATTATTCAGACAGAAAGGAACTATTATAACATTTCCTTCTTTTATGAAACACAGAGTTACACCAGTTACAAAGGGTGAAAGAATGTCTTTAGTCGTTGCAGTTGACGGACCTAAATTCAGATGACAGATGAAGAGCTAAAAGATTTTATTGAGTATTTTAAAAATGAATTACCAGACCCCGAACATCACCCACAAAAGGTGATATGGTTAATGAGATGGTATCAATCAATTGTTTTGAGGAATAGAGAATGAAAGAAAATGCATTTACACACTACATAAGAGATAACACACTATATGGCCGTTTCAAGGATGCGGCTAGAGAAGATAAGTTACCAATCTTAGATAACAAGACATTTGAAAGAATGAACGCAGAGTACGGTAAAGAGAAGATGCGAACAACACTTGCTGACTATATTGCAACAGAACGACCTGTGTTCCCACTAAAAGAAATCACAAAAGATGACATGAGAAAGTCCTTTTTTGATTTACAAAAGTTTGATACTAGTACTATTTGTATTCCTAATGAGCAAGTAGAGAAAACTGTATTTGAAAAGTATGATGATTACAAATATAGTTATGAAGATTATGGCCTTGGCTTGATTAATGGTGCTAGTACCTTTAATGATGTGTCAAATTATTTTCACCAAGACTTACGACTAGAGTGTGGCAGTTATGGTTTCAGAGCACCGAAAGAAGTATGGGAGAATGGTACTGCATATGACATATGGAAGTGTTTTGGTCCTATCTGGCGAGGCATCAATGGTGTTCAAAAGGTCATGGTAGAAGGTAAAGAACAATTAATGGGCGGGCAGTTGAGTGAGAAAAGTTATATCTCTGCTTTCAGACTTGGCACTTATATCGCAACACAATTTAAACCTGTCGTTGCAAAGGCAATCTACGATATAACAGAAGCAAAAACAGTACTTGATACAAGTTGTGGTTGGGGCGATAGGCTTGCTGGTTTTTTTGCTTCAGACGCTGAAGAATATTATGGTTGTGACCCAAACCCAAATACATATAGAAGATACCAAGAACAAATATCTCAATACAATAAGTTTCTACCTAAACCTAAAAAGGTACACATATGGAATTGTGGTGCAGAAGATTTGCCATATGATAAGTTACCACCAATTGATTGTGCGTTTACAAGTCCACCTTACTTCTCAACAGAAGAATACAACAAGGGCGGTGAACTAGAAGAAAATCAATCTTGGTTTAAATTTAATGAGTATGATGCATGGCGAGATGACTTTTATTTGCCTGTCGCAGAGAACACAATGAAAGTTTCTAAATATATGTTTGTCAACATTATGGACCCAAAGATACATGGTGTTCGTTATCGTTCAGGTGATGAGCTAGTTGATAAATTTAAAGACAAGTTTCTTGGTCAGATTGGTATGAGAATCATGCAACGCCCACAGGGTAAGGCAGTATTCAATGACGAAGATGGTAAGTTTGATAAAGCAAAACTAGACGAACACATGAACAAAATGTTTATTGAGAATGTCTGGTGTTTTGGGCCTGAATCAGACCTGTTCAAGAATTCAAGAGTGGCAACACTAGATGATTTTTTCTAAATATGCTTGACAATGGCAACTAAAAAGAGTATAATACAACTATGTTAATCGTACAAAAAAGACTAAAAACAGAACCAGATGCAGAATGGCACTTTCACGAAATAATGAGTGATTGGTTTCCTGGCGGGTTTCAAAGAGAAACAGATTGGGCATTGAGATACAAAAGAAGAAATGATAACCCAACATACAAACATGAATACAAAGTGGAGTTAAAGACATGAGTGATTTTTTAAAAGATATAATTAAAGAAACAGGCAACGAATATGCAAGTCTAGTATCAGATGGTTCAACAGGCGATGTTGATGACTTTATTGATACAGGTTCGTATATATTCAATGCGTTATTAGGTGGTAGTATTCACAGAGGCCTACCATCAAACAAGATTACTGCAATCGCCGGCGAAAGTGCAACAGGTAAAACCTTCTTTGTGCTTGGCATGTGTAAGAACTTTCTCGACAAGAATCCAGATGGCGGTGTAATATTCTTTGAGAGTGAGTCAGCAATTACAAAAGACTTGATTGAAGAACGAGATATAGATAGTAAACGAATGGTCGTTATGCCCGTTACTACTGTGCAAGAATTCAGACATCAAGCCATTACTGTATTGGACAAATACATTGAACAAAAGAAATCAGAAAGAAAACCAATACTACTTGTCTTAGATTCTTTAGGTATGCTATCTACCACAAAAGAAATGGAAGACACCCAGGCAGGTAAAGAAACAAAAGATATGACAAGGGCACAGATTGTAAAGGCCGCCTTTCGAGTACTCACCTTGAAGTTAGGGAAAGCGAAAGTTCCCCTTATTATAACAAACCATACTTATGATGTGGTGGGCAGTATGTTCCCACAGAAAGAGATGGGTGGTGGGTCAGGATTAAAATATGCCGCCAGTAGCATTGTCTATCTTTCTAAACGCAAAGAAAAAGATGGTACCGAAATCATTGGTAACATCATTCATTGTAAGAACTACAAGTCAAGGCTGACCAAAGAAAACAAAATCGTAGATGTTCGCTTGACTTACGACAAAGGTTTAGATAGATACTATGGTCTATTAGAACTGGCATTGAAACATGGCATATTCAAATCAGTATCTACAAGAGTTGAGTTGCCAGATGGTACTAAGACTTTTGGTAAGACTATAAATAATAATCCCGAAAAGTATTTCACACCAGAGATACTAGAACAGTTAGATGCTGTTTGTGGAAAAGAATTTAAATATGGAGATGCAGTTGAAGAAGTCGAAGAATCAGTACCCGAAACCACATCAAACGACAACGCCTAAACACAACGAAGATTATGTCTTTGTAGAGAAGGAAGGTGAGGACTTTACAGCCCTAAAACTCATTAGTGGCCCATTCGCAAGTATAGTTTATCATTATGGTCATGTAGGATTCGCACCTGAATCTGAATCAGTTAATGGTGCATTGCCCATGAAGTTTGACTATACAGTTATAGAAAATAGAATTGAGGCTGATACAGACAGTCAAGAATTTATTAATCATATTGGCGATGTATTGGTTGTGTTATTAGAAGAACAATTAAAAAATGAAAATAACTAACCTAATACAACAAGGCTCACTATTAACTGTGCCTAATTTTCTAGCCGATTATATAGACTTAGAAAATAAAATTAAAGATTATGAATATGAGGCGACTCATCAACCAAAGTCGGTTCAATATGGTAATAGATTTCAAGCTGCCCCTTGTTGGGAAACTCAGAATCTTAAAATCATTGATAGACCTATGCACAACTCTATCAAAAAACAAATTGAGGAATTAATTGAAGAACCTATAGTTGATTTTCATTGTAGAATAAGATGTACAAAATCTAGTGAACTAAAACTATCACCTCAAGGCAAACGCAGACTTGGTATGGTTCATACTGATGAAGATGAATTTGCAGGAGTGTTACCATTTGACCAATCGTTCACAGGTGGCACAGCATTCTTTTCTCATGCCTGGGATAAAATGCCTGACATAACTCATGGAGCATGGCCGAACAGACTAGTTTTATATAATGGAAAAAGAAATCATACTGCTTGCCATGATTTCACTTTTGAAAACAGATATGTCTTAGTAATATTTTTTAATGTTGCTTGACTTTTTTATTCAGCTGTTGTATAATGTATCAATCAAAAAACAAGAGGGCGTATGAGCGAAAGAATCGAAACAACGGCGATTAGAAATCTGATTCATAACGAAGAATATTGTCGAAAGGTTTTACCTTTTATTAAAGAAGAATACTTCGTAGACAGATTAGAGAAGTTGTTGTTTACAGAGATTTACAAGTTTGTCAACAAGTATAATAATCTACCGACAAAAGAATCTCTATCGATTGAAATCAACACGAACAAAGGTATCACCGAAGATGAGTATAAGAAACTCACAGGCATTATTGCTGAGCTCAATCCAGAACCAATCAACTTAGATTGGCTGGTTGAAACGACAGAAACATGGTGTAAAGACCGTGCGATACATAATGCTATCTTAGGTGGCATTCAGATTATCGATGGCAAAGATAAAGAACATACGCCAGAATATTTGCCAGAGATGTTATCAGAGGCATTATCTGTATCGTTTGACCAGAAAGTTGGTCATGACTATTTACTAGAATCAAAAGAACGATTTGAATATTACAACAAGAAAGAAGAAAGGCTTGAACTTGATTTAGATTTCTTCAATAAGATTACACGAGGTGGTATTCCATCTAAGACTTTGAACATCTGTCTTGCAGGTACTGGTGTTGGTAAGACCATGTTTATGACTCACCTTGCTTCGTCTGTTTTACTGCAAGGTAAAAATGTATTGTACATCACAATGGAGATGGCAGAAGAACGAATCGCAGAACGAGTTGATGCTAATCTATTGAATGTTGGTATGAGTGATTTAGAAGAACTACCATACAAGATGTATGAAACAAAGATTAATAAACTACAAAAGAAAACAACTGGTCAACTCATTGTGAAAGAATATCCAACTGCATCGGCTTCTGTTGCACACTTCAAAAATTTATTGAGTGAGCTTGCAATGAAGAAGTCTTTCAGACCAGATATAGTTTTTGTTGACTACCTAAACATCTGTGCTTCGTCAAGATTTAAGGCAGGCGCTAATGTGAACTCATATACATACATCAAGGCAATCGCAGAAGAACTCAGAGGCCTTGCTGTAGAACAAGATATTCCAATATTCTCTGCAACACAAACTACAAGAAGTGGTTTTGTAAGTAGTGATGTTGGTCTTGAAGATACTTCAGAATCATTTGGTTTGCCTGCAACGGCAGACTTTATGTTTGCGTTAATCTCATCTGAAGAACTAGAAGAAAAGAATCAGATAATGGTTAAACAGTTGAAGAATCGATACAATGACCCAACGATAAATCGAAAGTTTATCATTGGCGTTGACAGGTCTAAGATGCGTTTGTATGATGTAGAACAGCATGCTCAGACCGACTTAGTTGATAGTGGTCAAGTCGACACATCAATGACGAGTAAATTCACGCAAAAGATTGGTGAGTTTACAGATTTTAAAATTTAATACAGGAGAAAAATATGGCAGTAACTATTGACAATATAGACTATGATGAAACTAGTTTGACACCAGAGGTTAAGAACTCTATTTTACAAGTACAATCTTCAACTGCGGCTATTCAGAAGCTACAATCAGAGATTTTAAATCATCAAATTCTAATCGCACATCACAGTAAAAACATAAAAGATAATTTGCCTACTGATGAAGAAGCACCAACTGAGGCAGCTGATGTAGGTTCGCCTGAGGAATAAAAATGAGTAACATGACACACAGTTTTCTTTTTCCTACAATAGTATGGGAGAAGCAGTTAGATTATAAGAGCCCTAAAACAACAACCCAAGGTGACTCAGAAATACACAAGCACATTGCTATAAAACAATCAAACGAACCAACTGTACACAAATCCAACTATGGTGGTTGGCAAAGTGAGTCAGATATAAAACTTCCATTTGATGAGCTGCAAAAAGAAATAGATGATGCTGTAGCAATAGTTTGTCGTCATGTTGAGTTACCTAAACTACAGATGACAGCTGTTTGGTATAATGTAAACGCACCTGGACATTATAACTCTATACACAATCATCACGGCAGTATTATAAGTGGCGTTTATTATGTGGATGTTCCACATGAAGATATGGGTGATATTGTTTTTCATAGGCCAGATGATGCTGAATATTATTTGAAAGATTTGCCAGATGAAAATCGAAACAACTTCAAGGCAGGTTCAACTCACAGATATACACCAAAAACAGGAATGTGTTTATTGTTTCCAAGTTGGCTTAAACATTCTGTTGAGGGAAATAAAGCAACAGATGAATCTGTTGGACTGTTTGTAAATGAGCCACCAGGAAGTGATACATTTATAAAGACTAACAACCTAAGACGAGATAGAATAAGTCTGTCTTTTAATTATTCTTACATACCTGAGGAATAAATATGGATGATAATTATGAACGCCAATCATTCACTAATAATGTGATTGGCAACAAAGATACTGATGGTCATAAATTTGTGGTATCAAATCCACATAATGACGATAAGTATGAGTTTGATTCTAACATTCTTTCTGGTGGCGATTTTCACAAAGTCATAGACTGGAATGATGGTGCATTTACAAAAGAAGAAATTCAGAAATATTATGATGCCGCTATGGCAATGGACTGGGAAGATGAATGGTATTCAACACCCGATATGAAATCGGACAAAAATCGTGTTGGGTATAAACATGTTACATTGGGTGGTAGTGATACTGAAAGAGTTGATTATGAAATAGAACAGCCTTGGGTTAAAGAGATTTGGGATAAAATTAATCCAGGTCTGAAACTCATAAGACATTATCTAAATGGCCATGGCCCACATCAATCTGGTGGTATGCATGTAGATGGTTGGACTGGTAATCAATATACTGTTATACTTTATTTAACTCCTGATATGACGCCAGATGATGGTGGCACATTAGAACTGTGGACTCCGAACATTACTGATGAGATGAAGGCAATGGCAATCAATACTCCTTTTGGCTTCGGACAGGCAGAAGAACATTTCCCAAACATTCAACAATCACTATGGCCAAGACCTGGTCGTTATGTGGTCTTTGATGCACGAATACCTCATGTCGCAAGGGCAGTTGAGAACGATAAGTTTCGTGTATCACTAGTGTTCAAAGGTACAACTCTTGGCATGTCTGATGTCTGATATTATTATACAAGATAACTTTTTAGATAAGGATTATTTTGAAAACATAAAGAATACAATTCTTTCACCTGAGTTTCCCTGGTACATGCGGCCCACATTAGACCCTGATGGACCAGGTAATCCAAAAACTGATTATCAGATGACTCATGTTGCATACTTTTTTGATAAGGCACTAAGTCCTTTATATGGCCATCTTACTGACATGGGCAATAAGATGGGTGTGTTTGTATTCACAAAAGTTAAAGTAAACCTAAACAAAAGAACAGAAACAAGCGTTGAGGCTGGTTATCATGTAGATATGGCAAAGTCCCCACCCAATGCTTTAACTTCTGTATTTTATCTTAATACAAACAACGGGTATACAAAATTTGAAACTGGCGAAATAGTAGAAAGTGTTGCGAACAGACTTGTTACTTTTCCTCAACATATACAACACACAGGCGCAACCAATACTTGTGATGAACAGTATCGGTGTGTTCTTAATCTTAACTGGCTAAAAGCTGCTTGACATTCTCTCCTGACTACTGTATAAATAGCAGTATACGGAGAGAATTATGGCATATGAAGCTTCAGAAATAATGACTGCTACAGCATTGCAGTACAAATCATCTGAATTACAAAAAATAAAAGACTACACTCAGTTACAAGACTTGATGAAAGCAGGCATAACTGATTCCGATGCTGTTCAATTTGGTAACAGGGCAATCGAACAGGGATTTTTAAAACTAATGGACCCAGACAATCCATCAAAGGTTGCTGATATGGCTGTTGGTGTTTCAGCTGCTATAGCAATCAGAAAATATATGAATATTACTTCTGAAAGAGTTATTACATATATGACAGGAAATGTTTGGCCGGAAGAAGTTCAAGATTTTCAAGTTAGTGCTTATGGATTTACAGACTATAATTCATCTGATATTGTTGTTAGAAAATTTAGTGATAAAAATAAGTTTTACGGCATATCGTTAAAGAAAAAGAAAACAGTCAAAGCTGCGGACCCAACCCTTATCAACAAAGCATTTTCTACTGCATTTGATGGTGAAGAATTTGATGATTTAAAAGAAGAACTGGTTGAAACTAGAATAGAGTATTTTGCTAATTTGGTTATTGAGGCGGTAGAAAAAGGAATCATACTCAAAAAAGACATAAAGAACTTTGATACTTTAAAGAAAAGAAATAAAAAAGAATTATTTGAAGCTAAACAAAAAGACAAGAATCAATTTGGTAACAAGTCATACATAGACACTAAAGGGTATGCAACAGCGGATGACGGATATCTTGCAAGTAATACGAAAGACCCTAAAAGTATGAGGTACTTCGTCAATTCAAAATTATCAGATAAAAGGAACAATGCTTTGTGGGACGCCTTTGAGAATATTATGGATAAAGGTGGTTCAAAGTTAGCAGAGAATTTAATAAACATAATACTAAAACAAAATTTATTTGAAGAACTTGAAGCTAAAGAATTAGGAGATAGAAAATTTGATTTTGCTTTAGTAACGGGTATAGCATCTGCTTCTCCATCTGGTATCGTAAGTATTCAAAATGGAAAAGTAATATCACTAAAAACAACTTTGTGCGGATTATCAAGAATTGAGAATCAATACAAGGGCGACTATAAAGTTATTCAAGATGTAGAAGCAACTAACAAGTCATCAGCTGCTAAAATATTTTTTAAGTTGGTAAAGGGTAAGCTTAATTTATTGGACTTAGAAGTTAGATATAAAGGTTCTTTTTCCCCCCAACCACAGTTTCAAGGCGGACTAAATAAAGATTTCAAAAGATTATTAGACAAAGAGTGCTCAGGTGGTCCTGGATAATTGAATTCAATTCAATCTAAGTTGAATATTTCGACACCTAATGTCAGCACAGACTTTTTATATAGTGTATAATATACCTATATTATAAATAATAGTGTAAATTAAATTAATGGAACAAGTGTAAATGCAAGGATTTCAAGACTACATTGTAGAGGATAAAAACACACATCTGGAACATCTGGAAGATGAGATTATCAATAATGGAAGTCAAGGTGCCACAACGGCAATTGAGTTTCTAAAATCTATCAAACAAATGTTACAGGGTGGCGAAGGCGCCTCACAGATTTCAGTTAAGTGGGATGGCGCACCTGCTATATTTTGTGGCACAAATCCAGAGAACGGCAAGTTCTTTGTTGCAACTAAGTCGTTATTCAACGCAACTCCAAAAATTAATTACACAAACGCAGATATTAAGAGAAACCATGGCGGTGCATTGGCAGAGAAACTAACTGTCGCACTAAAATATTTTCCAAAGTTAGGTATCAAAGGCATACTACAAGGTGACTTATTGTTCACTAGTGGCGATAAGAGTCGTGCAAAAGTTGATGGTAAAGATTCAATCGTCTTTACACCAAACACGATAACATATGCTGTGCCTGTTGTGAAAACAGGACTGTTAGGTAGTTCTCTATACAAGAGAGTTGACCAGGCAAAGATTGGGATTATATTTCATACATCATACTCTGGCAAAACAATCAAAGGATTGAGTGCAAGTTTTGGTGCAAGTGTTAGTAATCTAAAAAGTAACAAAGATGTATTCTTTGATGATGCAATGTATAAACAAACGAACCCTGGTTTCACTAGGGCAGAAGCAATTGCGTTTGATAACATTATTAGAATGTCAGAAGGTTCTGCGTATAAGGCTGGTAAATTTATTGACAAGATTAAGAAAGACAAAAACACATTATCATTGGGTGTTCAGTTGAAAACATTTTTCAACACTTACATTAGAGAAGGCACACCAATAACAAATACAAAAGCATTAGCAAATAACTTTGAAGTATATTTCAAAGAGAAGATACAAAAAGAAATTGATAGTAAGAAACAAGAATCAACTAAACAAAAGTATGAAGAAATTCGTGAAGTCGGTATGAGAATAATTAGGGCAGATAGAGAAGGTCTTTATTTTGCCATTGCAACATACATAACGCTTCAGTCTGCAAAGGCTGTATTGATGAAGAAACTAAATAATATACAGAGTATCGGTTCTTTCCTAAGAACAAAGAATGGATTTAAAGTTACAAATCCAGAAGGATATGTAGCAATCAAACAAGGCGGTGCTGTAAAACTTGTAGATAGACTAGAATTCAGTCGTGCAAATTTCAACATGGCCAAAAACTGGGTAAAAGGATAATGGCAGAAGAAGAAAAGAAAACTACTACATTTCATCCCGCTGACACAAACGGCGATGGCACAGTAAGTAAAGAAGAACACCAGATGTATATGGAGTTCAAAAGAAAAGAACTTGAAGATGCGGATGCAATGCGTGATGCACAAAGGACAATGACTTGGTTTGCTTTGGCAGGACTATTGTTATATCCATTTGCGGTTGTACTTGCTGTTCTGGCAGGTTTAGATTCGGCAAGTAAGATACTTGGTGATATGGCGGCTACATATTTTGTCGCAGTTGCTGGTATTGTTGCTGCCTTTTTTGGTTCACAAGCATATAGTAAGAAGAAGTAAATGAAATCATTTCACACATTCAAAGAATCGATAATTGATATCCCTAGAAGCACATATGCTCCTATGGTCTTTGATAAAGAGGATACATCTAACCCTGTAATCAAACCATCTGTCATTAAGATGATTGAGGACCAGTTGGCAGAATTTGAAAAAGAATATCCTGTGTTGAAATATACTTTGATTGGTTCTATACTTACACACAGATACAGAAATGATGCCGACTTAGACATCAATGTTTTGTTTGATGTGCCTGTTGAAAAACGAGAAGATGAAAGAGTAAGACTTTCTAAGAAGTATTTGTCTGCAAAGAATCCAGACAACATTCAAGGTAAAGAAATACCTAATACAAAACATCCTGTCAACTATTACTTCATCACAGACAAAGAAACTTACGATTCTCAGAACGCTAAGGCTGATGCTGTGTTCGATATTAAGAATCAGAAGTTTGTCAAACGACCAGAAGATTTCAAGTTCGATATAAATCTATATCTAAAAGACTTTGAAAGAAAAGTACAAGAGATAGATGTTGTCAAAGGCGAACTGCAAAGAGATATAATTGACTATGATGAATTGTCTGAGTTGAAACCAGGCGAAATAAAGAACCTAGAAAGACGATTGACATCTAAGTTAAATGAGATTGAAAAGAGTATACAAGATTTAAGTGATATGGGTGATGTCGCTGACGCTGAAAGACGAGATGCGTTTGATAAAGATATGACACCAGACGAAATTAAAACATTTAGTATTAAGAATAGATTGCCAAAGAATGTAATCTACAAAATGTTAGAGAAATACCATTATCTTACATTCTTAAAAAAGTGTAAGAAAATTTTAGATGATGGCGAAGTTACTGATGCTGAGATAGATACATTGCGAAAAGAAGAAAATGGTCATAGACCAGTCCAAGAGGCATTAGATAAGACTAGCAAGTTAGTTTTTGCATACGGTAGGTTCAACCCTCCTACTATAGGGCACGATAAACTTATGAGAGAAGTGATTTCACAGGCTAGGAAGAACGGTGCTAATCACATTGTTTATGCTAGTGCCTCAACAGACAAACGAAAGAACCCACTAGACCAAAACACTAAAATCAAGTTTATGAAGAAGATGTTTCCTCAGAACAAGATTGTCGGCGCTGGTGGCACACAAAGAACATTTATGGAAGTGTTGAAGTTCTACGATAAGATGTACGGTGAAATTATTATGATTGCAGGTAGTGACCGTATCAATGAATTTCAAAAACTTGCTGACAAGTATAATGGTAAAGACTACAATTACAAATCTATAAAAGTTGTTTCATCTGGCGACAGAGACCCTGATGCAGAAGGTGTTACAGGAATGAGTGCAAGTAAGATGCGTGAGATGGCAAAAGTAAATGATTTCAAAACATTTAAAACAGGACTTACATCTAATCTTTCTGACAGAGATGCGAAACAATTGTTTGATGCAGTTAAGAAAGGTATGGGTCTTAAAGAGAGATATGAATCATTTACTGATTTCTTAAACAATGATTTACGAGAAGAATATTATCAAGAGAAAATATTCAATGTTGGTGATATGATTGAACATGTTGATGGCTCTACAGGCACAGTCGTTAGACGAGGAACAAACTATGTTTCATATGAGTCTGATGGTCTAGTCAAGAAGGCATGGTTGTATGATATACAAGAACTTAAAGAAAGTGCGATACAAGACGAACCTAGTGTCTTAGAAACACTTGAAAACGAATTAGGTAGTGTAGATGAGTACTTTGAGTTGAATCAAGTTTCGGTCGAGGCGTATGAAATCGGTCAAGATTATGCTCAACACGCTATGAAAATAACACCACATCAACCAGTATTAAGTTTTAAACTTGCAAATAAGGTAATTGAGCGCAAAGATATTGATAATTTTGCAAATGAAGATAAAATAATAGATAAATATAAGAAACGATACGGAGACCGCTGGGAAGATGAATTAGAGAAGGCGGTAATACGAATGAAAAAGGAACTATAATGGCAAATAATTATACAAAAACAATGCGACAAGCCCTACAAGAGGCGAGAGATTATAGAGATGTGCAAGAAGGATTCTCTACTGCTCAAATCAAAATGGCATACGGTGTTCTAAACGACCCTCGTTACAAACAAGGCAACTATGATGGTGCTGTCAAGGCGATTGAAAAGATTGCAAAAGGATTATCAGACCATCCAGATGTTAAAAATGCACTTAAAAGAGCAAACGAAGAATTATTGGACTTACCAGCGACTGGCGATACCACTACCAGTAACGCTAGTCAAGAGGTCGAACAAGTAGATGAGGCAAGATTTTCAACTGCACAGATTGATGCGTTGAAAAAGGCATATGCGCCTTTGAAAGGAAAGGATAGCTACAAAAGTGCTACTGGAAGCAAAATGAATTTCAATAAATTAAAAAACAAAATGAGTTCATATTCACCATCTCACTTGTTGCAACTTTCTACAGCAGATATACCTATGGTGTCTGATGCTGCCAAAGAATTATTAGCGAAAAAAGATAAAAGGTTTTCAGAAGAAGTTGTTGAAGGCGGACCCCCTGTTGATGGTGGACCAGGTTCGGGTGGTCATAATAAAAAAGGCGCAGGTAGTTCAGGCGATGGTCGAGGCGATTACAAGAAATCTTCAAAGGCTGCATTGGCGTTGGGAAAATACAAGTCTAAATATCGTCATCTAAAGAATAACCCATTAAAGATTCCTGGCGCTAGTAAACATATGCCAGCAGATAAATCTAAAAGAGTTTCTATGAAAAAAACACCTAAGAAATTTGGTGGAGATTATTACGACCAAGAAGATAGAGAAGAATTAGCACATAGAGTAAAATTTCATCATCTTGGAGGCAAAAGTTTTGCTGGAAAGCCACCTGCTTGGCAGTTGAAAAAATATGGAATTACTGATGATGGTAAATTAAAGGCAGGCTGGAAACCAGACGACCAATTAAAAGAACAAACCGAACTTGATGAGGCTTCAAGATTAAGACCAACAAAAGGTCTTTACAGTATGGCACAAATGAAACAACAAGTTGCAAGAACAGAAAAAGCATTTAACGAATTTGAACAACATTGTAATTTCATATTTCAAATGGACAGAGATGTTGGTCCAAGTATGAGTGATAACTCTGGAAAATATTTTGATGTGCATAGAGCTCTCGATAACGCAAACAAAGAAATCAAAAAGGCATTGTCTGATGCTAAAAAAATAACATAGGACCAATTATGAAATTTAAAGAACTAAGAGAGGCAACCTTAACTAAAACGCAGATTAAGAAAGTGCATGATAAGGCAGATGATTTGCCTAAGAATGACTTCATCAAACGCTATGGTAAAGAAGGCGACTCTGTTCGATTTGCTACTGCAACAAAGATGGTCAAGAAAGAACTAGGCATTGAAGATTACGAAGAAGGCTTCAAAAGTGATGCACAAAGAAGAGCTGCATTTGCAAGTGGTTACAAAGAGAAAGGCAAAAAGAAAAACGAAGGCGGACCTGGTTCGGGACCAAGACACAAAGAAGTAACACTTACTAGAAATGGTAAAACTAAAACAGTTAAGGGTGTTGCTGCCAAGATTTTCACAGACGCTGGTTGGAAGGTAAAGAAAGAAGAAGTCGAACTTACTGAGGCTGGGCGACCGGGCGAAGAAGTTGCACAGGGATATGCTAAAAATATTGCAAGAAGGACTGATAGTAATGACCATTTTGGTGCTAGGTCATACATTGCCTTTGTAATAAAAGATAAAGAACTTGAGCAATTTTATGATTCTTTAGAAAAGATGCACAGAATGACAAATGGCTCTGGAAATCATGCTGTAAGTTTAAGACAAAAAATGGAACCAATTTTAAAAGCTAGAGTAAAAAAGAAACTAAGACCAGATATTGGAAAAATATTACTGGACGCACTATAACAAAGGGAGAAAAAATGACATATAAAGATAAATTCAAAGCTCAGATGAAGAAGGCGGGAATTAACTCCCTTGATGATTTGAAAACTGATGCAGAGAAAAAGGCATTCTTTAAGGCAGTCGATAAATCACATGACGCCAAGAATGAAGAACTATTAACATTTGCTGAAGAGGCAATCAACGAGTTTAAATTAAAAGACTCTGATATAGAAAAACTTAAACAAGGCGTCAAACAAATGCCACCAATCAAAGGTGCTAAACTTGGCAAACCTGAAAAAGTTAAAACAGCTGACGAAGCATATGTTGACGAAGCAATGCAAAAAGAGATGATGAAAAAAGAGATGATGAAAAAGGAAATGATGAAGGCACAGAAAACTGGCGATGATGACTTATCACCAGATGCTGTAAAACTTAACGCAATGGTCAAAGACCCACACAAGTCGGCAGAAGATAAGCCTATGAAAGACATGAATGCTATGTACATGAAATCAGATGTTCGTGCTGATGTTAAGAACAACGGCGGCGCTGACATGGCAAAAGTCAAAGACAAGGCAGAAATGATGTATGCTATGAAAAAGATTAATGCAATGTACAAAGAGGACAAATATCTACCAACAAAAGAAGGTAGTATCAATGATGCAGTTGCACAGATGCAGATGGCAGAACAAAAGACAGTTACAGTTCGTGTCAAAGAGTTTTCTCAAATGGTAGAAACATATCTTGTAAGAGGCGGTGTAAAGGGTTTCATCAATGCTGAACTTACAGAAGGCAAACAAGTTCTACCTTTGAAAGAAGTAAGAACATTCATTGACACTTACAACAAACATTTCTTAACTAACTACAGAGCAGAAGAATTTATTATAAGAGATAGACTAGAAGGATAATTATGAAATACGGACAAACATTCAGAGAAGCATATAGGCAAGTAAGACTCAAAAAAGAGGACAATGAAGTGTCTATGGCGGTTGGTCAATTAAAAACCATGCAAGACAATCTGAATCAGTTGATGAGTATTCTTCAATCAAAAGGTTCTGACTACGAACTAGAAGCATGGGTTCAGTCAAAGATAACATCTGCTAATGACAAGATGACATCTGCTACTGACTACATGAAAAATAGTCCTAGTGTGAGTGAAGATTTTGATGACATTAATCAAAAACGAGGTTCTGAAAAAGTTGACTCTAAAGCAGATGACACTAAAAATGAAGTTCAAGGTCTTAAAGACCAAATACAGAGATTAAAACTTGAGTTAGAAAACGAAAAGAATAAAGTTACAAAACCTGAACCTAATCCTGACACGGGTGAAGTTCCTTTAAGAACTGGTGTTGCCCAGGCAATACTAGACAAGAAAGGACCTAAACCTAATCTTGAGAAATCAAAGAAAGAAAAGGTAAAGTTGAGTTCAGGACAATCAAAGATTGAAGTAAATCCTGATGTGCCTATTGGGCAAATATCTGGTGGCAATAAAGCTAGCACAGGAAATTTACATTAAAGAATTAGTATCACTATGAAAAACTATAAAGGTTTTTACAGAGAGGCAAAGGGTAATCTGCCTCGTATCTATTGTGATATGGATGGAGTCTTAACTGATTTTGTTCTTGCGGCTAAGAAAGCGACAGGACAGAACTGGGAAGGAATGCGACACGGTCAAGACTGGGAGAGTATTAAAAATACACCTAACTTCTGGTCTAACATGCCTTGGATGAAAGATGGCAAAAGGTTATGGGGATTTATAAGCAATTATAACCCTAGTATACTATCTGCTGCTGTTAAGAATAACCAAGACCCAAACTGCAAACCTGGGAAGTTAAGATGGATAAGTGGGAACTTAAAACTAAACAATTCTGCAAGAATTAATTTAGTAAATCGAGTTCAAAAACAAGATTACACAATGATTGGACATAGTGGTAAGAGAGAACAAGCCGTATTGATTGACGATTACCCTAAAAACATTAAAGAATGGACGGCAAAAGGGGGTATTGGTATATTGCATACAAGTGCCTCGAATACTATTCGTCAATTGAAGAAGATTGGATATTGATAAATAGTAGTGTTAATTAACAAAAACAAACTTTTATAAAAGGAGAGATTTAAATGGCAATATGGGGAAAGACGAGTAACTCTGAAAGTAGACCTAAAAGTTTACCGATGGACTCAAACTCAGTCTACTCTCGTGAGTTTGTAAGTGCAACAGATAAAGGATGGGTAATGCAACCAGGTGTAGCTTCAGCTGCAACAGGTAATGATAATACGAGTGCAGACCCTGAGATTTTAGTTGCAATTAGAAACCTAGCGAGTGTGGGCTTAAAATCAGCAAACTTATTATCGGTAGATTGGACTGACGGCGCATATGCCGATGCAGCTACATTCGACTTGGTATTAACTTTTGATGAACCAATCACAGTTACTAGTGCCGCATGGTCTGGTAATCAAACAGTAACAAACAAAGCATATATCCTACTAGATAGATTAGGTGCTACAGACATGGTATCAGACAATACTGTTGCATGTCAGTATTATGCAGGAACTGGTACGAATGTAATCACTTTCAGAGGAACTCTACAATCTGCGGCTGCAGGTTACTTAGGCTTTGTTTCTGATTCTGCTTGGATTCATACAAACGGTACTGCAACACTACAGGATAGTTCTTCAGATGGTATCGCTGGATTTAGACTTGAACAGTCTGATGACACTATCGTTTGTGATGCGAACACCACTTCAAGTGCTTCAGGTACAACAAATGGCGCAGTTGATGATTCAGCAACAATTACAGTTGATGGTGTTTCAGGAACAATCGCTGTTGGCCAAGTAGTTACGGTTAGTGGCGCTGGTTCAACACCTGCTGCTTCTATTACTGGCGAAGATTCTGACACAGGAATTAGTACAGACAACACATTAACAATCACAGCAGTTGCTTCTCAAACTTCATTTACAGTTTCAGAGAGAGTTACTATTGCAGACGATATTAACTTATTGTTCTCTGCTGGCGCTGGAGATAATTTTGTTGCTGAAGTAATTGATATGACATTAGAAGGCGCTGATGGTGCTACTGATGTTACTGGTACTCAAGCATTCAGAACTGGTTTTGGTGTTGATACATTAGTCGGAAGAGTTAGTATGTTAGAAGATGGTACTGGTAAAGTTATCAACGAAACTGCTGGTACTGATGGATTCGCTGCAGAATCTTATACAGTAGATGCTGCTGGACTAGTTATTGAAACTAAGGCAGGCACAACTTCTGGAAGTGCTTCAATACTTAACGGTGTAACGACTACATAAGTCTTATAAATAATAACACAAGGGGGAGTTTTCTCCCCTTTAAAATCCCTTGTTAGATTAATTTCGATACATGGGCTAACATTCCCCGAATACATAAGGGGTAATTTAAAAAAGGAGAAAGAAAATGGCTGATAAGAAAATCACAGCTCTAACTTCCCTAGGTACTGCAACTGCTCGTGAAGATTTAGTTCATGTAGTTGACGACCCTTCGGGAACGCCGATTAACAAAAAAGTTACTATCGGTGAAATGAACAACGCTCTAATGGCACCTGTGTCTTTAGCTGACAGTAATGTAACATTAACTGAAGCTACACACGCTGGTCGTTTACTAATTGGTAACGACTTAACTGCTGATAGAACTATGACTCTACCTACTCCAATCGCTGGAATGCACTTTAGGTTCGTAGGACCTAACATTGCTTCTGCGGCTGAAGATGGACACGACTTACTTATTGCTGCTGGTACTGGCAACTCTATCTACTTCCAAGGTCAATTGACATTCTTGGATATTGATGGTAACGCTATCTCAGTAGTTGGTTCTGATGGTAACTCTAACGAACTAATTCAAATTAATGTTCCAGGACATTATGACATTGAGTGTGTTGGTGTGAGTTCAACTGTTTGGCGTGTTACAGGCTTCGTAGCCTCTGATACTGCACCTACATTTGCTGACTAATAATCAGTAATTAGTAGTTCTGAAAGGGGAGTCCGCTCCCCTTTCTATAATTTATGGAGATATAATGAGTATAAGTAAAGAAGATTTATTGAAGCGAAAGGAAGAAATTGTAAACGATTACAATAATTTAGTTGCAGAGATTCAGAAGGGCGAATCTCAAGTAAAAGATATGAAAAACAATCTTAATGCCATAGGTGGCGCTCTTCAACAAGTAGATTTGTTTATTAAACAGATTGAAGATTCTGGTGAACCAATGCCTGAAGATAAAGCATTTGCTTTAGATATGGCAACTTCATAGGAGATTGCAATGAGAATTACAGAAGAAAAAGAAGAATCTAATGGTATGATTCATGAAACACTAACTACAAATCCAAACACGAAAGTAGTTGAAGATGAATCAACTGAACAGGAGAAGAAAGAAGATGAAAAGCTTTAAACAATTTGACTTAAATGAAGATGGTCAATACACAGATAGATTTACACATTCATCGGTAGAAGATGATAATGCAGGTCTATTCAATGTACAAGACCCTGCTTCATTACAAAAATTAAATGGATTTGTTGGTGCTTTAGCAGATAAAGAATATCTACAACCTAACGCTGCGGTTGAACAACTTGCAATGCGTATGGGAACTGTTGGTTTAAACTTCACATTACCTAAAATAGATGGTGATAAAGGCAACACGACTGTTGAAGTAAATCAATTCGGTGGTAGATACGGCAAGACTCCAGAAAATTCTAATGGTCCTATGTCGCAAGGCGATGAAATCGAAAACGGCGATGGCATCTCTCATAAGAAAGATGGTGGACTAAAACTTGAATTCAATTGGGAAAAACAGGCGAACAATACATACAAAGTTTTTGCTAATTTAGTATAATTTATAATTACAATTAGGTTTTATTATGGTTGATTTTTCGGAATTGACGCCGGAGAATATCAATATGTTTGCAATGAAACATTATGATAACCCTTCATGCGTTGACGAAGCAGAGTTTTTAGATGATTTGAAAAGATTTAAATATCTGAAAAGATTATTTAGAAAGTACGACACATCTGGCGAATTAAAAGTACGATTGATTGTGAATCACATAATCATTCTATCAAATGTATTTGGCGTTGATGCTACTACAACATTACTGTTTTTTAAGATAGAACCAAATCACTGGTCATTACTGAAAACATTTCTAGTATACCTACATTTTATGCCAGAGAATGATTTAGTAGAAGTACCAATCAACCACGAGGCCATGGCACAAATAGGAAAACTTTAATGAGTAGAGTTATTGATGCTGTAATAGCATACAGAGTATTAAAACTATTAGTTACACCTTTTAATAGGACCAAGGCATTTGAACTTGGTATTATTGACGACAAGGGTAAAGTTTTAAAAAAGTCAAAAGAAATTAAAGACCCCAAAGAACGAAATGCATACACACTTCTCATTCGTTTCGTATTCAATCTTAAAAAACTATTAGCGAAAGTCGGCATTCGAGGACCTATTGGGTCGGCGGCTGCAGCTGCACTTGCGTTCTTCAAAGAACAACATGGTGAAAATTTAGAAGTTGAGAAGGTTGTCTATTCACATTTAAAAGAACAAGGATTTGAGTTTCAGTTAGACGAAAACTATGGCGAACCCCTAACTGAAGGCACATACAAAGTCAAACATGACATCTACAATTCAGAGGGTGAGGTAGTCATAAATATCAATGAGAGTGTAGAATTTACAGAAACAACAGACACGATTATGGGTTATGATGTATTCAAATATAACGGTGTCTATTTAACAACAGAGGATTTATATGTCTGATATTGCAAAAATTAAAACACAACAACATAGGTTGCCATCAATCAATCGTGCGAAGTATGGTAAACGAAGTGGTCTTGAAGGTCCGTTTATGACAAAATCAGGACAAGTTGTATACTACGACCACAAGAAAGGTCAATACTTAGACCCCGACAGAGATATATACCTTTCATATGACGAGTGGAAAAAGTTAAGTGAAGATGCACCAGCAAATGCAACAGGTACAGCAGTTGCAGGCACAGGTGATGATTCATCTACAGTCGTTGTAAAGAAAAAGAAACCAATGCAAGACAAGTTGATGAGAAGAATGGGCATCAAAGAGGCAATTGACAGGGCTGTTCCTGACTTAGAATACGAAGTAGACGAAATTACAAAAAGAACAAATCAATTAAAAGAGATGGCATCTCAATCAGAGAAGAAGAAGTTGCCATACGACAAAGACACAGACCAACCTAAAAAGTATGTTGCAGGGTTGTCTGACAAAGAAAAGAAAGCACACGACAGACACTTAGAGAAACAAGGCAAGAAGTCTGATAGTGATAAGTCTGCATACAAACAATCACCTGCTGATAAAGTCGCAAAGACTAAACCATCTGTGCATACAAAGAAGTACAAACAAATGTTTGGCGAGGGTGATGTAGAACTTAACGAAGTCATCAAAGGTCTAAAGAAGAAGGCAGAGAAATCAGGTATGCCTTACTCAATTCTAAAACAAGTTTACAACAGAGGTATGGCTGCATGGAAAGGCGGACATAGACCTGGCACTACTCCACAACAATGGGCATTTGCAAGAGTGAATTCTTTTATCACTAAGAGTTCTGGTACATGGGGTAAGGCAGACAAAGATTTAGCAGCGAAAGTCAGAGGTAGTTAATGCCAAAGTCATTTAAATCTTTCACAAAAGAATATGCATTAGGACTTCAAGTGCCTGCAACGAGCTACTTGAAACCTACAGCGTCAATGAATTTACAAGCAAAGAAAAAGAAAGAGGACTACGACAGGGATGATGAAGTTCAAGGTAAACAAGTATTTAAACCTGCAAAACATATGCCTAAGGATAGTTCTGGCAAATTAGATTTAGGCGAACCGACAAGAAAAGGGTCATCTCTTAAAAAGGCTAAAAAGGTAGATTCTAAAAATGATGGTGATGATACTACAACACCAGACACAAAGTTTAGGGGACTAGCATTTAAACATACAGTTCCTAATTACACTAAAGGATAAGGAGAAAGATATGAATTGGATTACAAGTAGAATTAAAGAGAAATCTTCACAAGGTGGAGTCGCTCTAATTGCAATGGGACTAGTAGTTATATTTTTAGGTGGTTTCGTAAACATTGCGGCTTATGCTGCTATCGCTTATGGTGCCTATCAACTTATTTCAGAGGGTTAATCATGGCTCGTAAACTAGATAATCAATTTTCGTGGAAGAACGCCACATTCATGGCGAAGTTAGCCAAACACGCATACGATAAACCAGCAGCTTTCAAAAAAGTATTTAAGAAAGACTGGACGATTAAGATGTTTAAGAATGGCGGTACAGAGTGTTACACACTTACATGTCCAGAAAATTATATTGTAGTTTTTCGAGGTACAGAACCTACATCATGGGAAGATATAAAGGCAGACCTTCAGTTTCGTAAGAACAAAGGAATACACAGAGGTTTTGATGCCGCTCTTGATGATGTATGGGAAGATTTAAAGAAACACTACGACAAAAATGCCAAAGGCAAAGTACTACTCGTAACTGGTCATAGCTTGGGTGCTGCTTTGGCGACACTATTCTCTGCTCGTATCAATGACGAGAACTCTGCCTGTTACACTTTCGGTTCACCAAGAACTGCTACACCAAAAGTAGTAAAACAAATGAAATTCAAGGCATATCGTTTCAGAAACAACAATGATGTGGTTACAAAAGTGCCACCTGAGTTTCTTGGGTTCACACACAAAAGTGATAAGACAACATACTTTGATTGCTACGGCGAAGTCAAAGAAGGTTGGAGTCGTTGGTACATGATTAAAGAATGGTTCAGAGGCACATGGTTAGGAATATTTCAATTCAAAGTTGATGGATTTGCAGACCATGGTATGGGCAACTATCACGCACTTTGTGAAAGAGAGAGTAAAAAGTAATGTGGGAAATGATAGAACAGATGGCGTCAAATCGTTTGTGGATTTATACTGCACTCGTAGGTTCTCTCTTTGGTCTGGCGTTCTCAACATACTTTAAAGGCACAAGACTAGGTCTTTGGTTATATTCTAAGTTTGATAGAAGTGTAGATTATCTTGTTGAACGATTTGGTTGGACATGGTTAGAACAACCCGAAGATGCATGGCGAAAGAAGTATCCCCATGTTACAAAAAAGATTGATGAACTCGAAGCACGATTACAAAATTTAGAGGAGAAAGTATAATGGAAGAATTAATAAACTGGTTAAGTGAAAAGTTAGATATAGATGCAAGTAAAATATCACCGACATCTCATTTGATAGATGATTTAGATTCAGACGATTGGACTAACTTAGAAATAATTGTTGAAGTTGGTGAAAAATTTAATCGTGAAATTACTGACGAAGAAGCTGACGAGATTGAAACAGTTCAAGATATCTTTGATGTCATTAGTAACTAATGTTTCAAGTTAAGTTAATAATCTTCTTTTTAATTGTTAGTGTTGCTGGCGGTGGGTATGTATATGTGCAGAAACTTCGAGCAGATAATGCTACTCTAAAGATTAATACTACAAAACTACAAGGCGCCGTTGAACAAAACGAGGCGACCATCAAACAACAGACCGAAAACTTTGAAAGAGTCAGAGATACTTTGGCTGATGTTAGAGATAACAGAGATAACTTACAATCAGATAAAGATGTTCTCATTAAAAAGTTATCAGAACATGACTTTGGTCAACTTGCAGAAGCAAGACCAGGATTAGTCGTAAAGATAGTAAACAAAGAAAGAGGTAACGCAAAAAGATGTATGGAGATTGCTTCTGGTTCACCACTTACTGAAGAAGAAATCGCAGTTACAAAGAAATCAAAAGCAAACTTAGATTGCCCTCGATTGGCAAACCCGAACTATGTACCTAAATAATATTATGGAGAACAAAATGAAAAACATCCTACTTCTAGGACTACTTGCAGTATTCTTATCAAGTTGTTCAGAGAGTGTGCAAGAAATACAAGTTACAACAGTTGAAGTTTCAAAGACACCACTTAACTTACCAAATCCAGACCCACTAAAACTACAAGATGTTGAGTGGATTATTATCACTAAAGATAATGCAATGGAGATATTTGAAAAACTCAAGGCTGCAGGCGGTGAGTATGCTCTATTTGCTGTAGAAGATACTGGGTATGAAAAGATACAGATAAACTTTACTGACATAAGAAACAAACTTGCTGAACAAAGGCAACTCTTATTGGCATATAAAGAATACTACGAATCAGAAGAACCTGAAACAACCGAGTAAGTCGTGCCAGACCTAAGCAAAATCGAAACAAAGATTGCGTTGTTAGAACAAGATGCAAAATCAGCTGAGCAAATTCACAATAAACTAGAAATAGCAATTGAGAAGTTGACTGACATCACAATCTCACTAAAGAGTATGTTGATTCAACAAGAAACTAAACTTGCTAAGGCAGAAGAAGTTGATAATGATATTTTTGTTACACTAGAATCTCGCCGTTTAGAGTGGGATAACGACCTCAAAGAGTTACATTCACGAATCACAACAAACAGTAGAGAACTCAGAGAACATCAAGTTATTTCAGAAAACAAGATGCTCAGCGAACTACGAAACATTAGAAATCAATTAGACAACAGAGTGGCAGTATTAGAGAAGTGGCGATGGATTATCGTTGGTGGTTCAATCATTGTTGGTCTAATGATATCAAATCCAGACAGCATGTTGTTCAAAATGTTTGGTTAAGGGCTTGACAAAATTCTAAAATAGTGTATAATCTATGATATGTCATCATACATAGATATCAAATACCTCAACCTTCTCTCAACTAGACTCCCTAAGTTTAAAAGAAAATCAGAGTATCTGTATAATTTCAGATGCCCTCATTGTGGCGATTCACAGAAGTCGCAAACTAAGGCAAGAGGGTTCGTCTATAGAAAGAAGAACGATATGTTTTTCAAATGCCATAACTGTGGCGTTGGCCAGACTCTTGGCAATCTTATCAAACATCTTGACCCGTCAATGCACAAAGAATATATCTTTGAAAGATTCAAAGACGGCAAAGTTGTCGCAAAGAAAGATACACCAGAGTTTGATTTTAAACCATCTAAGCTACTTGAAAAGAAACCTTTTGCAGAGTTTACTCGTTATGATAGGGCGTTAAGACAACTCAGAAGATATGACGAGTTAGTACAAACGCACCCTGCAAAACAGTTTGTATTTGATAGACAGATACCTAAAGAACATTGGGATAAGTTTTTTCTTGCACCAAAATTCTATGAGTTCTGTAATGAGATTCAACCAGGCAAGTTCCCAGATTTAAGACATGACCACCCTAGAGTTGTGATACCATTCTATGATAGAGCTGGTAAGTTTTTTGCGTTTCAAGGTCGTGCCTTTGGTAAAGAACAACCGAAGTACATAACAATCAAGTTTGACGAAACAAAACAAAAGATTTTCGGTCTTGATAGAGTCGACTTAAACAAACCCGTAATGATAACAGAAGGTCCTATCGATAGTCTGTTTTTAGATAATGCAATTGCTCTTGCTGGGGCAGATGCAGATGGTGGCATAACGATACAACATCAGCAATGCACAATGATATATGATAATGAACCTAGAAATGAGCACATTGTAAACAGAATGATAACAGCTGTTGACAAGAATTTCAATGTCTGTATCTGGCCAGAATCAGTCAGAGAAGGCAAAGATATTAATGATTTAATTTTATCAGGAAAGTCCGCTAGTCAAGTTCAAAGTCTTATACATAATAATACACACAGCGGCCTCACCGCTCTTCAAAACATTAATAATTGGAAAAGGATATAAATGACCTCAGATAATCTATCGGTAAGAAAAAGAAATGGTCGAGGCAGAATGCCACTAGACATTGAAAAAATTCATTCAATGGTAGGACATGCGACTGAAAATATAACAGGGGTGAGTGCCTCTCATGTCGAAATGAATAGTGGAATACAATTCTTCGATGGAATATCAACAGAAGATATACAACAAATTCTAATTAAGTCTGCAAACGACTTAATCAGTTTAGAGCATCCTAATTATCAGTATGTCGCTGCTAGATTATTATTGTTTTCATTAAGAAAGAAACTATTTCACAAGTTATGGGAACACCCAACACTATTAGAACAAATTAATAACTGTGTAGAACGAGGCGTTTACGACAAGGGCATACTTGACAGTTATACAACAGCAGAGATTGATAGACTGAATGGTTTTATTGACCACGAAAGAGATTACAGTTTCACTTATGCTGGGTTGCGACAAGTCATGGATAAGTATCTAGTACAAGACAGAAGTAATGGTGATATATTTGAAACACCACAGTTTATGTACATGATGATTGCTGCTACACTATTTCAAAACTACCCAAAAGAAAAGAGGATAACTTATGTCAAAAAATACTATGACGCCATTAGCAAATTTAAAATCAATATTCCAACGCCTGTTATGGCTGGCGTCAGGACTCCTCTTCGTCAGTTCGCTAGTTGTGTACTGGTCGATAGCGATGACAGTTTACCTAGTATCTTTTCTAGCGACATGGCTATCGGTCGTTATGTGGCCCAACGGGCAGGTATTGGCATTAATGCTGGCAGAATTCGTGGAATCAATTCGAGGATTCGTGGTGGGGAAATTCAACACACTGGTGTTATTCCTTTTCTCAAAAAGTTCGAAGCCACAGTAAGATGTTGCACACAGAATGGTGTTCGTGGCGGTTCTGCAACAGTTCACTTTCCAATCTGGCACCAAGAGATAGAAGATATAATGGTGTTAAAGAACAACAAAGGCACAGAAGATAATCGAGTAAGAAAGTTAGACTACTCAATACAAATATCAAAACTATTCTACGAGAGATTTATCAAAGATGAAGATATAACTTTGTTCTCACCACACGAAACACCTGGTTTGTACGAAGCATTTGGTATGCCTGAGTTTGATGAGATGTATGAAATGTACGAAAGAAAAACATCTATCAGTAAAAAGAAGATAAGGGCTCAAGAACTGTTTATGAATCTATTAAAAGAAAGAGCAGAAACTGGTCGTATCTATATTATGAATATCGACCATTGTAATACTCACTCATCTTTTAAAGACAAAGTTTACATGTCAAATCTATGCCAAGAGATTACATTACCGACAACACCTGTACAACATATTGATGATGAAAATGGTGAGATTGCGTTGTGTATTCTATCTGCTGTCAATCTAGGTTTGATTAGAGATAAAGATGACCTAGAAGAACTATGTGATTTGTCAGTCAGAGCATTAGATGAAATCATTGACTATCAAGAGTATCCAATTCTGGCTGCAAAACAATCTGCACAATCAAGGCGTTCACTAGGCATTGGTTATATTGGCCTTGCACACTACCTTGCAAAGAATCATGTTGCATACGGCGACAAAGAGGCACTTGAATTAGTAGATGAAACAACAGAGGCATTTCAATACTATCTGTTGAAGGCATCAAATCAGCTTGCGATAGAGAAAGGACAATGTGAATATTTTGAAAAGACTAAATATTCTGACGGAATACTACCAATCGATACATACAAGAAAGACATAGACAAGATAGTCAAAAGAAAGTTAAGTTACGATTGGAAACAATTACGAAAAGATATACAAGAGCATGGACTACGACATAGTACACTTTCGGCACAAATGCCGTCAGAAAGTAGTTCTGTTGTGTCTAATGCGACAAATGGGATAGAACCCCCACGAGATTATCTTTCTGTAAAGAAAAGTAAGAAAGGCACACTTAAACAAATTGTTCCTGATTACTACAGATTGAAAAACTTCTACACACTACTATGGGATATGCCTAGTAATGAGGGATATATCAATGTTGTTGCAACCATGCAGAAGTATTTTGACCAGGCAATTAGTGGCAACTGGAGTTATAATCCACAGAACTATCAAGACGGTGAAGTGCCAATATCTGTTATGGCAAATGATTTATTGACAACATATAAACTGGGCTGGAAAACATCATACTATCAAAACACATATGATGCAAAGACAGACATAGATGAGCCTGCACACCCAGTTGGCTGGCATGATAATCAACCCATGAAAGAGAGAGATGAATTTGAATCTCAGGAAGATTATGATGATTACTGTGAAGCGTGTATGATATAATGGCTAGAAAAGGACCAATACAATTTCACAATTTACCAACAAGCGACCAGATGGTCTACTTTGACTGGATGAACGCATTGATTGAAGATGGTCAAATTGACCCTTCAATTGAGAATGATGAGTATATAGACAAGATGGAAAGGATGCATAGGTGTGATGTCAATCAGACTGAACCAATATGGCCTTTCTTTGACGGAAACAATTATTACGACCCAAACGAAGAGGAGAATATATAATGGGAAAAAGAAGTATACCAGGCATAATAACAAAGAAAGGGGCACCGAAGTTGAAAAAGAATATGAGTCATAGTACTTTTACAGCAAAGCGTCACCCAAACAGTAAGAGGGTGAGAAATGCTTAAAACATTATTTGGACAAAAATACACAAAAGCTTTTGTTGATAGAGTAAAGTTTCGTAGAAAAGAATACTACGAGAAGCGTAGAATTCAAACTATCCGTGACAATGCTATGAAGATGGCACACAACTGGTCACATGAATATCCTACAGGAACTCCGTTAGAATATATTCGTGATGACATTATCGAGATGTGGGAACGCCATGCAAAAGTCGGTATCTTTAGTGGTATGGAGGCAGAACAACACATACCTGTAAAACAATCAATATCTAGGATGGATATCATAGGTCAAAATGGCAATGATGGGCTACACTACACACAAGGACCAGGACCATTAGACGGCAAAAAGAATGACTAAAGTATTTAATACACAAGAAGTCGATTGGACTAAACAACCTATGTTCTTTGGCGCTGAGCCAAACACACAGAGGTTTGACCAACAGAAGTACCCCATATTTGAGAAGTTGAATCAACAACAGTTGGGTTTCTTTTGGCGTCCAGAAGAAGTGTCTTTACAAAAAGACAGAAATGATTTTAATTCACTAACAGCAGAACAGAGGCATATATTTACCGCTAATTTAAAGTATCAGACACTATTAGATAGTGTACAGGGCAGAGGTCCATGTCTAGCGTTCTTGCCTTACTGTTCGTTGCCTGAATTAGAATCAATGATTGTTGCATGGGATTTTATGGAAACAATTCATAGTAGGTCATACACCTATATTATGAAAAATGTCTATTCAAATCCAACAGAGGTACTAGACACCATAGTACAGACACCTGAAATTATGGCAAGAGCAGAAACAGTAACCAAATCGTATGATAGGTTTATAGAGTATGCTCAAAAGTATCATACGACAGGTAAAGGCAACATGAGAGAGATGAAGAAACAACTATATCTAAATCTCATCAATGTAAACATACTCGAAGGGATTCGTTTCTATGTTTCATTTGCGTGTTCGTTTGGCTTTGGCGAGTTAAAGTTAATGGAAGGAAGTGCAAAGATTATATCTCTTATTGCTAGAGATGAGAATGTACATCTTGCTGTTTCCCAAAACATTATAAATAACTACCGTAACAAAGAAAACGATACAGAGATGTTAGAAATCATGCAAGAGTGTGAGCCACTAGTTTACAAGATGTATGATGAGGCTGTTCAACAAGAAAAAGATTGGGCAGATTATCTCTTTCAAGAAGGTTCAATGATTGGTCTAAACGCCACACTACTCAATCAGTATGTTGAGTTCATGGCAAACAGACGAATGAAAAGTATTGGACTTACACCACCATATGAACAAGGATTAAGAAACAACCCTCTGCCTTGGACAGAACATTGGTTAAATAGTCGAGGTCTACAGAACGCACCACAAGAAACAGAGATTGAAAGTTATGTTGTGGGCGGTATCAAACAAGATGTCGAAACAAACAGTTTTAAAGGATTTCAATTATGAGTAATAAAGATGATGAAGGCAAACTAGAACTATCTCTAAGAATATTAGGGAATGAAATAGTTGGTTTTAAAATGATGGTAGATGATTTCAAAATGAAATGGATGTTATTGGGTATAGTTGCGATTGGGGCTATCTCATGGATTCTGGTTAACTTCGGTCCTGTTTTGATGGAGACCTTTAGTGGCTAGAATCAAAACAGTATGTGCAAGTTGTTCTGCAACATTTGTTGTAGTACATGACTTAGATGAAGATGACTACATAGAACAGTATTGTCCTTTCTGTGGTGAAGAGCATGAACAAGTTGAAGAAGATGTATTATTAAATGAAGATTGGGATTGATTATAGTCTAAGTTCACCAGGCGTATGTGTCAATACAAGTGAAGGTGAATTTGATTACGAAGATTGCACATTTTACTTCTTAACAAACACAAAGAAGTATGATGCCACATTTTGTCGCCCCTTTGTAACTAATGTTAGATACATAGGCACATCACACAAACCATATACAAACGAACCTGAAAGATATAGTCAGATTGCTGACTGGGTTGTAGACATCATTAAATCGTATGGCGATGCAACGACAGGCTCAAATCGTATAAAACCCACAATTCAAATAGAAGATTACTCATTCGGTTCCACGGGAAGAGTATTTCATATCGCAGAAAACCTAGGGTTATTAAAGTATAAGTTGAAAATGGAGTGTGGTTGGGATTACACATTATTACCACCATCAGTTATTAAGAAGTTTGCGACAGACAAAGGAAATGCAAATAAAGAATTAATGCTTGACGCATTTGAAAAAGATACAGGCACAAATCTTGCACAAGTATTCGATACGACATCAAAATCACCAGTTTCAGATGTGGCAGATGCGTACTTTATCTGCAAATATACAGCAGAATAAAGTCAAAGTTTCTGTTTTTCTAAATAGTAGCAGATACAACACCAAAAGTGCGTATCTAATCCGAAATTTGATTTGATATCTCAAGCTTCATTTAACTCAGGCGTGAAAAATGACAAAAATAAAATCATTCTATAGTAAACTTCTCACATTCTTACGAATCAAAGCCGACTCATCTCAAGAAAGCGATGATGATGATGACATGTGGTTTAGAATGCCGTTATAATTCACGCCAGAGTTTATCTTTTACGCAAAAAATATGGAATAGTGCTTGACATTACTCCTCAACAAGTGTATAATATAGTAAAAACTACTTAAAAAACAATGTCAAAGATTGTAGCTATCTCTTTATTAGTACTGTGCATGTATATGTTGGTTACACCAATAGAGAATAGGGTACAATTTGACCCTATACAGGAGATAGAATGAAAAAATTAATTGCACTATTCACAATAGCAGTATCTACTGCGACAATGGCCGCAACCCCTATTGATAGAGGTGTTGTAACTGATACATATAAAACTGTTATCAAACAGATACCTTATAGAGTAGAAGTATGCCAAGACAGAGTACAACCTGCAGGTGACGGAAGTGCAACTAATGAATTGGTTGGCGCACTCTTTGGTGGTGCGATTGGTAATCAGTTCGGCGATGGCGATGGCAAAGATGCAATGACACTATTTGGCGCTCTCATGGGTGCTTCATTAGCACATGATGAAGAAGTCAAAAACGGTCAAGGTTCTCGTGTCGTTACTGTCTGTGATGTAGAAACAAGATATGAAGAAGAAGTGAGTGAAGTTTATAGTCATTCAACTGTAGTGTTTTATGTTGATGGCAAACATTATTCATTGAAATTCAAAAAGTAAAGGAAAGAAAATGAATGTTACAGTTTATAGCAAACCTGCCTGTCAGTTTTGTGATAAAGCAAAAGCGTTATTAACGCAACTTGGCCATGAGTATACAGAGAAGGTTGTTACTAAAGATATTTCTTTAGAAGAACTCTTTGAAGAATTGGGCAAGCCCGTAAGAACGATACCACAAATTGTGATTGATGAAACTCACATTGGTGGTTTCAATGAACTTCGTGAATATTTTATCGACAAGGGTAGAATTAATTTCAGAGGTGAACTTTTAGATATAAATGATTTTGAACTTTGAGGAGTAATTATATGATGACAACAGAAGAAATGTTGAAGAAAGAAGCAATGAGATTGAAGATGGAAAAACTTCGTGCAAAGCGAAAGCCACCTAAGCTTGTCAATGTACATCACACGGTGAAGGCATTGCCAGACGACAACGAACTCTCATATGCCAATGTAAAGAAGTGGATAAAGACACAAGAAGGTCTTGTGAAAACTGCTAGAATGACAGAACGCTCAAGAAGCAACGACATATCGCAAAAGGACAAAGATAAGGCAATGAGAACTAGAATTGGTGCTCAGTCTTACATTCGTTCTATCAAAAATTATATTCAAACAGGCGACTGGTCAAGTATGTACTACGGCGAGTTTGAAGATAAATTAATGGGGTGGGTTACAGTAGCGCCAGTTGGCAAATGATATAAATAGTTAGTATATCATTTAAAAATACAACTATGCTAAACTTTAACGACTTTCTCAACAATCAAGAAGCAATCAACGAAGGCGTCTACGACAAGAATATATTTAAATGTTTTTTCTTGGCAGGCGGACCTGGTTCGGGCAAGTCATGGGTATCTGCAAGGACTCTCATGGGCCAAGGAATGAAAGTCATCAATAGTGATGATGGTTTTGAAAGATATGCTAAACAGGCAGGACTAGACCTAAAACAAATGGGTGAGTTTACTGCTGCCCAAACAAAACTTAAAGATAAACTTAGGTCAAGGTCTAAGAGAGGCACAATGTACATGCACCAACATGCCATTGATGGTCGTTTGGGGCTGATAATGGACTCTACCGCACGAGATACTGCAAGAATCGAATCAGAGGCCTCATCAATGAGATACCTTGGCTATGATACTTACATGGTGTTTGTAAATACGACACTAGAAGTTGCACTTAAACGAAACGAGCAACGAGCAAGAAGTGTGCCAGAACCAATCGTTATTAACAGTCATGCACAGATACAAAAGAATATTCCTAAACTTCGTGCTATCTTTGGTTCTAAGAACTTTGTTGAAGTAGATAATAGTGAAGAAAGAGAAGATGTTAATATCAAAGTCTACAAAGAGATTCAAAAGTTAGTCAGAACAAAACCAACATCGCCACAAGCAAAGGCGTGGATTCAGGCAGAATTAGCTAAAAAAAGACGCTAAATAAGTGGAATAATGCTTGACACGAGTCCAGTATTCGTGTATAATATAGTTATATTATGATGAAAAAAGGTGGTAAATAATGGCAAAAGATATCAACGGCGTTCTTTACGCTTACGAAAACAAAGACGAACTTGCGTTCGGCACTTCACTTGACGAAAGTCCTAAACTAAACACAACTGGTACAGTATACAAGTTCCTTAAAAGGCGTGAACTTGATAAACGAGTGCATGATGGCTTACGAGAAAGAGAGATGAGCCGTGAAGAAGCATTCGATATGATAATGGGATAGTATGAACTCATTCAATACTCTAGGCAATGACACATTGATTGTCATTGATAATTTCTTTACACCTTCACTTCTTAAAGCAGTAACAAAAGAAGTGCATGAAATGAAATATTACAATGTTGAAGAGCATCCAGACAGTAGTAGTGAAACTTATCCTGGTTTAAGAACAAAGAAATTTCAAAAAACTAATCCAATTCTTAACACCTTTATTATAAATCAGATAGAAAAATCAGGTGCAATATTTACTCAAAGACCATGGTTACAAGTTCAATATGCACATCTAAGGACTGGTAAAGACAATACTGGTGATTTTATACATCAAGACCCTTGTGATTGGGCATACTTAATTTATCTATCAGAAACTAATTTATCATCTGGCACAAAATTTTATGAACAGAATGAAAAGTGGATGAATAAAGATTACGATAAAGAATCAGATGATGGTGCGATAGAGAGCTCATTTGTAAGATTCAAACAAAATAGAATAGTTATATTTGATTCTTTGATTCCTCATATGGCATGGAACAATCATGGTGAAGATTTGAGTGATGGTAGATTAACTATCAATGGATTTTGTGATTACATTTAATATTATGGAGATAAAATGATTATAGTTGACTTAAATCAGATAATGATTTCTAATCTGATGATGCAGATTAATGGTAGAAATGCGCCCGAACTAAGTGAAGATTTGGTCAGACACATGGTGCTGAACTCACTTCGTGGCCATAACAAAAAGTTTCGTGATAAGTATGGCGAAATGGTGATTGCTTCCGATAGTGGTAATGTCTGGCGTAAACAAGTATTCCCAAACTACAAGGCAAATCGTAAAGAAACCCGAGAGAAGTCTGACCATGACTGGCCTAAGATATTTGAGATTCTAAGTAACATTAGACAAGAACTTAAAGAACACATGCCATACAGACATCTTCATATTGACACGGCAGAAGCAGATGATATTATTGCTGTTCTAGTAAGAAAACATCACGACCAGAAGATACTAATTCTATCAGGCGACAAAGATTTCATACAATTACACAACAAGAATGTACAACAATATAATCCTGTGTTGAATAAATTTGTTGGTAAAGACGAGAATCCGAGTATATATATTAAAGAGCATATACTAAAAGGTGACCGAAGTGATGGTATACCTAATGTGCTTTCAGATGATAATGTTTTCATTGAAGGTAGACGACAAAGGCCGTTGACTAAAAAGAAAATAGAATCATGGGTGAATGAAGTTGTAATGACATTCACAGAAGAAGAACAAAAGAATTACGACAGAAATCAAAAACTAATTGATTTAAGTCTAATACCGCCAGAACTTGAGGCGAAAATATATAATGAGTTTAACGAGGTTAAAGTGGCACATAGAAGTAAAATTCTTAACTACTTTATTACAAGAAAACTTAAAACTTTAATTGAAGTCATTGATGAATTTTAGACTTCAAAAGAACTGTTAAGGAGAATAACATGATAATCAGAAGAAATCCTGATGGCTCTATCATAGAAGAGCAAGCAACACAACAATCCCACCCTGCATTAACAACTAGACGAGGCATGGCTGCAATGGCAGAATCAGGCCGAGCAGTTCCACCTTTGTTCAGCGAAATCGCTACAAAGATAAACAATGCAAAAGATAAACCTAGAAAATTAAAAGTACTAAAAGAACACGACTCAGTACCTTTAAGACAGGTTTTAAAGGGTGCGTTTGACCCAAACATAGAATGGTTGTTACCAGATGGTGATGTGCCATACACAGCGAATGATGCTCCTGTGGGAACAGAACATACTCTGTTATCACAAGAGGCAAAGCGTTTGTATCTATTCACAAAAGGTGGCGACAATTCACTTTCAGACACAAAAAGACAAACTCTGTTTATACAGATGTTGGAAGGGCTTAGTGCTGAAGAGGCAGAATTTCTAGTGGCTGTTGTAAACAAAAAGGTTAACAACAAATACAAGGGATTTACTGCTAACTTAGTGAAAGATGCGTTTAATTGGGATGATAACTTTATGAAAAAAGAGTAAAGTCCCTTTATCAAAACCCTCTGAAAGGAGGGTTTTTACATTATGATTGAAAATGAAGATGATTTACCGTTACCACCAGATACCGTGCCTTATCACAAAAGGCCTGTAACTGACGAAGAACTATGGAGATTTTTCTATGATTAAAAATAAATATGCTGTTCAAAGACTACGAAGAAGAAACAGAAAAAAGAAGAACATTGAATTAAATGCTATACATATATTTACTGCATGTATCTTGGCAATAAGTCTTTTTGCTCTTACATCTGAGGCAAAGATAGTTGAAAAACCTACTATCATAACAAAGACAAAACCTTTATTTATTTACTCACTTAATTCGTGTATTGAACATCTATACAAAGATATGTCAATCGAGAAGCAAGTGCCAAACGAATTGATTGTAGCACAGGCAGTTGTTGAAACTGGTTGGGGTGATAGTCGATTTGCAAACGAAGCCAACAATCTTTTTGGCATTAGAACTTTCGACAAAGACGACAACTACATGTTGCCAAAGACACTTACAAACTGGCCTGGTTGGGGCGTCAAAGTGTTTGCTAGTAAATGTGATAGTGTAGAATATTATGTCAGAATCATAAACGAAGTTTGGGCTTATGAGGCGTTTAGAAATTTAAGACAACAACTCCTTAATAACGGAACAGTACCAGATGGTATGGAGTTAGCAATGACACTTGATTCATATGCAACAGACCCGAACTATATTCCTTTGGTTCGTTCAGTAATTAAGAATAACATAAGAGGAGTTTACGACTTATGATTAAGATTGGATATTTGGGTGCCGAACCCGATTCAGAGAATTATGGATTTGAATTATTAGATGAGTGTGAGCCAGTTAATATAGGAATGCTTGGTGGTTCACTTTCAAGATGTCCTTCTGTAAAGGGATATCATATGAACACTTTTGAGATTAAATGTCCTTTTAATTTAGAGTGGACTGTCTGGCAAAAAGGTGAAGATGAAAATCATGAATTTCAATGGTCAATAAACCCAAAGAATAGTTCAGTAAATGTTACTCGTGGGTTTGAACCATTTGATTTTGATGTTGGTACTGTTAATGACCCAAAAGGATTTAACTGTCAAGTGAAGCTACGACCAGAATGGTCATTTGTTTCTGATACACCAGGCACGATTATGTTACAACACAGCAATGGCATTACTACTAATCCTCAAATCATTTCGGGAATGTTAGACATATATAAATGGCCTGATAGACAGATGAGTACTGGTTATCATATTGATGAACCAAAAAAGACATTTAGATTGAAGAAAGGTGAACCATGGTATCGAGTATCATTCATAACACCAAATTTAGAACCAGTTAAACTTGTGAGAATGGAAGAACGGCCACCATTCTTACTTAAAACAAGAAATAAAGTTACACTAACTCAAGTGCAGTATGTGAACTGGCGAAAAATATTTGATGCCTTTGGTAAAAGAAGGCCTAAAAAACTAATTAATGCTTGACAACGATAACTAACCATAGTATAATACTTGTATGAATAGCGAATACAGAATCCCACAAGGTGACGGCACAGTCAAAGTAATAAAGTGGGCAGACTATATAGAACATGGACTTGAAAAACCAGAACTGATATGGACAGAACAAGAGCCATTAAAGATATTCCCAGATTGTATGCGACCTAAGGAGAGAGAAACAGAAGAATGAATATATTTTACCTAGACAAAGACCCAAAAGTTTGTGCTGAGATGCACCTTGACAAACACAGCAGTAAAATGATGGTTGAGTATGCTCAACTTATGAGTACTGCACACAGAGTCCTTGACGGCAAAGAAGTTACTCGACTCAACAAGGCAGGCCGTACAATGAAAACATACTCTCACCCAAGACGAGACCACTTTCTATACAAGTCTTGTCATGTCAATCACCCTAGTAACATATGGCTAAGACAAAGTAAAGAGAACTACGAGTGGCTGTATGAGATGTGGTGTTGCCTACACGAAGAATTCAAGAAACGATATGGCAAAGACCACATGTCATTTGTCAAGTTGAAAGGTATACTCAGAGAAGTGCCAGAGAATATTCCTAATGTGCCATTTACACAACCATTACAGGCAATGCCCAATGATGTAAAAAACGCAGACAGTATTACTGCTTACAGAGATTACTATATAAAATATAAGAAACATATTGCTGAGTGGAAAACAACCATACCGACATGGTATGCTGAAGCAGTATGTCCCTCTTAATAACAGAGGAGTGTATCAACTGTGATGTTTGTGTTCCCGAATGCCCAAACGAAGCAATTTATTTCGGAGGCAATTTCCCATTTGGCCATGAGAAGTACAGCGATGTCTATGTCATTGACGGAGATTTATGTACCGAGTGTGTTGGTCATTTTGATACACCACAATGTGTTGAAGTTTGTCCAGTAGATGTATGTCTACCCGACCCCGATAGGGTTGAAACAGAAGAAGAACTTCTCGCAAAAATATTACCTAAAAACAAAAAATAAAATGCCAACATACATATTCAGAAACAAAACTACAGGCGTTGAGTGGGAAAAAGATATGAGAATATCTGAACTCGATACATACAAAGAAGAAAACAACGCTGAGATTATTATTAAGACTGTAAATCTTGTCGGCGGCACTGGTGACAATATTGATGCCAAGACTGATGCTGGGTGGAAAGAAACCCTTGCAAAAATATCAGAAGCACACCCATCTAGTGAGCTCAACAAGCAATATGGTAAGACAAGTATTACAGACATAAAAGTTAATCAAGTCAGAGAGAAACATAAGACGCTTGCCAAACGCAGAATGGCAAAAGAAAACCCCATTAAATGATTAGCTCAGATTTTATTGGTGATATAAACAGGTGGAATTTAATCACTCCAACTTTTTATTTAAACGATATAGACAATCAAAAACTTAGTAAAGAGTTATTGAGTACTGCAAAAAGAAAGTCAAATGATGCAGGCTCAACCTGGTATGAAGATTTTGTATCAGACATAAACGAATGTCCTAATGCATTAAAATTACTAGACACAGTACAACATGTTGTTGATAATTATTACGGCAACATGAAAATAGTTGAATGGTGGTCACACATACATCAACAAAACGAAAGTAGTAATCAACACAATCACTACCCTGCTCCCATATCTTGGGTTTACTGGGCAAAGATTCCTAAAGATAGTGGCAAGTTTGTTTTCATTCTAAATGATTACGCTAGTGCTACATCAGGAATTGACCCCATAGAAGGTGTCTTAATGTTTTTCCCAGGCTGGGTAATGCATAAAGTAACAAGAAATTTATCTTCAGATACAAGAATATCAATATCAGGCAACTTAGCGCATGACTAAATAGTAGCACAGCAAGGAGAAAGCAATGGCAGATTTTGATTTTTTAGACGGGTTTGATATGGGAGGAGATTGGGGCTTCACAGGAGTTTCAACTAAACCTTCAGACCAAACAGTCGCAGACACAAAGGCAACACAACAGGTAGTACAACAGACTGCTGATGGTGTTGGTAAAGCAGTATCTACTGAGATTATATCAAGGTTAGAAACTAAACTAGACAAGATACTTAGAGAAGTATCAGAAGCATCAACTAAAATTGATGACAAACATGAAGTTGAATTAGAGATTGCAAAATCACAAATGGATGATGAGTACGATTTGAGAAAAGACAATCTTGGCAAAATTCAAAAAGAGAAGTTTCAACAGTTAGAGAAGTTAATCATACCTCTACTTGTTAAACTTGCTAAATCACCTGAGGCCTACATTCATTGGCCAAATCGTGCAGAAGTAATTGAAGCACAACTGAAAAAGATAGTAGAAATCACAAGAGGATAATGAACTATAGTGATAGTGAGAACTCGTATAGTTACGAGGCTAATAAACCATTAACGGAAGGCCAAAGTCTTTGGGTACCTACCGATAGAATTTCAACTGAGGACTGTAATAGAATAATAGACTCAGCAAAAGATTTCAGACCTGGCACAGTTGTGCTAGATGGTAAGAATGTTGAGTCGCCAGTAAGAAAGACAAAATCAACTTTTGGAAACGAACAATGGGTTTATGATTTGGTTTGGCCGTACATGTTGGCTGCAAACTTACACGCCCATTGGCACTTTCAAGTAGATGCGGCTGAAGATTATCAAATAACAAAATACGAAGAAGGCGATTTCTATGGCGTTCATGTAGATAGTCTTGGCACACACGACTCAAGGAGAATCGACCCATCACTACCTAATCTTCACAACAAATCTCGTAAGATGTCTATGAGTTTATTATTGAATGACACTTATGATGGTGGTGACTTAAATCTTTTCTCAGTCCAGTCAATCAGAAAAGAAACAGGAACTATGGTTTTCTTTCCTAGTTTCGTACCACACGAAGTAACGCCAGTAATAAAGGGAACTAGATATTCTCTTGTCATGTGGTTTGTCGGAAGGCCTTGGTATTAAGGCTTGACAAAACTCTCATAACCTGATATAATATATCTAATATATTAAGAGGTGAAAAAATGAGTGAAGCACTAAACGCTTTGATGAAAAGCAAATTTGAAATGAAAACATTTACACATACTCCTTTGCCAGAGAGTTCGGTAAAAGAAGTGTATACAGAAACAATCAACAAGAAACGATTCTATGTAACGCCAGACGGCCATAAGTATCCATCTATCACAACTGTTCTTAGTGGCAGAGCGAAAGAAGGCATCAATGCATGGCGTGAGAGAGTCGGTGAAGCTGTTGCTAATCAAATAATGAGAACTGCTGCCAAACGAGGTACGGCTGTTCACGAACTTTGTGAAGATTATCTAAACAACAAAGAACTAGGCAATCAAGAGGTACTACCGCTTGCTATGTTTACTTTATTGAAGCCAGAACTTGACAATATAAATAATATTGTTGCACAAGAAGTTGGTTTGTATAGTGATAGATGGGGTATTGCAGGTCGTGTTGACTGTATCGCTGAGTATGATGGCAAACTAACTGTTATTGATTTTAAGACATCCACAAAAGAAAAGAAAGAAGAATGGATTGAAAACTATTTCATTCAATGTACTGCCTATTGTGAGATGTTTGAAGAAAGATATGGTCGTGCAATCGACCAGATTGCTGTACTAATCGTCTGTGAAGATGGTGGTGTACAGACTTTTGTGAAAGACAAAAAAGATTATATAGATTTATTGCAACCAGCAATTGATGAATTTTGGGCAGAATACGATATGGAATCTGCTCAACCCGTTTTGGGCGAGTCGGCAGAAATGTCAGAACGACTAGTGCCAAGGCGATGATAAGAATTCTCGTTGACGGTAATGGAGTAAAGGTTATGGACTTGGGTTCGATTCCCAACATCTCCACCAAAGTATTTTGGTCATCCCTAAAATATTTTCGTGGGGATGAAAAGGTGTTCGACATGGCTATTGAAAGATTACAAGAGAGGATAGTCCTAAGACTTAAAACTAAAATAAAAGCTAACTCTAATCAGTATGCTTTAGCAGCTTAAGTTGCTAAGGGGGTTGCCAGTACCTTCTAACCCAAACTGGCACTAACTCAAGGTGATAATATGAAAAGATTTTTTAAAGAAGTGTACCTTACGGGTCATGGTAAAGAAGATAAGAACATGTTCAACACATTTAAAGACACAAAGTTTTACAAAGTAAATGCTGTTGAACAAGAAGAATTAAAAGATTGCCATAATGTGAAATATATAAACTTAGATGAGATTAAAATATGAAAATGATAATTACACCAAATAAGTTTGCAATATTAATAGAAGAATTAGTTAAGACAAAGAAGATGAGTTACATTGATGCAATTCTTCACTATTGTGAAAAGAACGGAATCGACCCGAGCGATTCTAAAAAATTAGTAAACAAAGGACTCAAAGAGAAGTTGACTTATGAGGCACAGAACCTTAATTTATTAAATACAGAGAAAGTACCACAGTTGCCCATATGAATAATAGAGTAGCAATACTTTCTGCTATACCAGCAGAACTCAATGGATTCCCAGAAGAAGATTGGGAAAGTCAAATACTGTATACAGGTGTTGGTAAAATAAATGCCACAAAGGCACTTATGGAACATGCAATGCATTTAAGAAACTGGAACTATTCAGTTATAAATTATGGTACAGCTGCCAAAGTAAGTGATAAGGTTGAAGTTGGTAAACTATATGAAGTTACTAATTTTATACAAAGAGATATGGATGTAACACCACTAGGATTTCAGAACTATGAAACGCCATGGGGAAATAGAAACATATCATTTTTAACGACAACACTTGATGGCATTACATGTGGTACAGGTGATAGTTTTTATCTGCACGGCGAGTCAAAACAAAATGACTATGATATAGTTGATATGGAATCATATGCGTTGGCATCTGTGTGCAAAGATTATGATATACCATTTCGTTGCTTTAAATACATATCAGATGCTGGTGACCCACAAGAGTGGACTGTCAACGCAACAAAAGGCGTAGATTTATTTTTAGAAAAATTACAAGAGATACTATAGGAGAATGGATGGTTTTGAAGTATATAAGGTCTATTTGGCAATCAAATTACATTTCACAAGCAAAAACAGAAGTTACGACTTTCATAGACACGGCGGACGAACAACTGCAAAGCTTGAAACCTTCACTAAAAGAAGGGACAGATATTTTTTTCACAAACTTAGTCGCACTTACAACAGCACTACTGTGGTCGATTACTTTGTTAGTAACTTTGTCAATAATTCTAATCTATGGGTTGGCGATATTATTGGCTCAACTGGTGACGAAAGTTATAAAGAGTGGTCTAAGAGAATAGAATCATTACATTATTATTATGAACAAGATATAGAATACATCTTAGATAGAATGACTGCAAACGATATAGAGTTTGACGATATATTCACATCACATGATGGGCAACATCCGCCCATATTGAAGATGGTTCTCTCTAAGAAGATATGTGTAGAAACATTTGTGATACTAGAAGATATACTTTCATTTGCAAAACGACTAGACAAAGATATAATGGAAACAGTATTGTGGCCTAAACTACACGACAGAATTGTAAGATACAAACCTTTTTTAAAATATGATACACCAAGATATAAAATGACATTGAGAAAAAAAGTAAGGGAGTTATAATGTTAAGAGCAATAGGACTGATAGCCCTAATCTATCTATTTTTTAACTATCTGCCAGAGATACTAGAAACGGCAGATAAATGCTTAGGAAACGCTTGACAAAGGCAACAGTTTATAGTATAATATATCATATGCAAACAAAATGCGGAAGTAGTGTAAAAGCAACATGACAGGTTTCCAATCTGTAGATAGAGGTGCGAATCCTCTCTTCCGCTCCAACTTTGCATATTTTTGTTATAAATATAAAGGTGCGATACATACAGCACAAAACGATACAATAAACATACGAATACAATTATACGGAGAAAATATATGACATCAAGTCTATCAGCGTTAAAACGCTCAAACAACTTAGACACCCTAATGGGTGAACTATCAAAGGTTGCAGAACCACAAAAACAATCAAACTCATACCAAGATGATAGATTCTGGAAACCAGAACTAGACAAATCAGGTAATGGTTATGCTGTTTTTCGTTTCTTACCAGCAGTACAAGGCGAAGATTTGCCATGGGCAAGATTATGGTCCCATGCGTTTCAAGGCCCAGGTGGTTGGTTAATTGAAAACAGTCTGACTACAATCAACAAGAAATGTCCGATTAGTGAATCTAACAGTTTACTATGGAATTCTGGTGTTGAGGCTGATAAAGAAATTGCTCGTAAGAGAAAACGCAAGTTATCTTACTATGCAAATATTCTAGTGATTAGTGACCCTAAACATCCTGAAAACGAAGGTCAAGTAAAACTATATAAATTCGGTAAGAAAATCTTTGATAAGATTACTGAAGCGATGAAACCTGAGTTTGAAGATGAAACGCCAATCAACCCATTTGACTTTTGGGAAGGTGCAAACTTTAAACTAAAAATCAGAAAAGTTGATGGCTATTGGAATTATGATAAGTCAGAGTTCGATAGTAAATCTGCTATTGCACCTAATGACGAGGCAATTGAAGAAATATGGAATAAACAATATCCATTACAACCATTTCTCGCACCAGAGAACTTTAAATCATATGATGAGCTTAAAGCAAAACTTGACAAAGTTCTATCTGGCGTTAGAAATACTGGTACTGCCGAAGATGTTGCCATCCCACCTGCAGCTTCAAAAGTAGAACCAGTAGTAGCAGAAACAGTAAGTTCCCCGACACCTGCTCCAATAACTGAAGATGATGATTCAGACGAAACTTTGAGTTATTTCAGTAAGTTAGCGGAAGAGGACGAGTAATCTCTCCATCTGTTTTTACTATTTTGGGGTTAGAAACCTGTTTTCTAACCCCATTTTTGTCTAAATATTACTACTGATTATGAATGAAGTTTGAGATATCAAAACAACAACAACATAAAAGGAGAAAATTTATGTGGAAAAATATCACGGATACAATAGGTAATATCACTACAGTTGCTGTACAACTTATTGGGTTGTCAGTAGCACTAGAAGTAGTGTTCGGTGCAAATGTACCATTTCTATCTTTAGGTGTTATCGATAACATCTCAGCGATAGTTGCAAGCCTAGGTAACGAAGGTTTAGTAGGATTAGTTACAATCGCAATCTTATGGTCACTTTGGAAGAAGGACTAAGTTAAACAGTAACACGAAAGGGGGCTTCGGTCCCCTTTTTTATGGTCTAAAC